>ERZ773180.6-NODE-6-length-241072-cov-8.643917_pt1 | contig 241072 bp, 158 predicted proteins | sample MGYA00511080_ERZ773180 | MGnify/ENA primary metagenome ERZ773180 (study PRJEB29015, sample SAMEA2738175) | human oral metagenome | biome: human oral; feature: human-associated habitat; material: saliva | place: China | collected 2178 ... | reverse complement strand
TTTCGACCCGGCCTTCGCCGATCTCAACGTGATCACGGAGATCACACAAAGATTTTCTTGATAATCGTTTTCAAGAAACAAGCACCTTCGGCGATAATGAGGGGCTGGTGGTAGGGGAACTCACTACCCTGATGCTTCAACGCCTTTTTGTATTCGTAGTCTTCGGTGACGTAGCTTGCGATGCGATCACGAAGGTCTGCGATGTCCTCTCGGAGGTCAGCGACTCCGGGATAGAGTTTCGTTTTGGTGCTCACAAAGTCGCAGAAAACATCCATAAAGACTTGGAAGTTCTTGGTGCCGGTGAAGGTCAACTTGTTCATATTGTCAGCAAAGAACTCACCGCTCAGTTCATCGTCGGTGTTGAGCACGATCGTGCTGCCGTCTTCCTTGAGATAATTGACGTCAACTTCACCGCAGATGTCTTTTTCGTTGAGCGAAGCGCCTTTTTCAATGGCTTTGGGCTGCACAAGTCCCTTGGCCACTTCGGCTTTGTTGTCCACTTCAATCTCATCGCGGTACTTCACTTCGAGTTCCTTGTCTACCATGAGACGAAGTCCTGCATTCAGACAGTCTCTATAATAGGCATTGGTCGCCATCGAGCCGGCAGGCTCACGGAGCCAGTGGAAAAGACGACCGCCTTTACCGAAGGTGAGGATGTCGATGCGCTTAATCTGATCGAGTTGCTCCTTTTTGATGGTATTACCGATGAGCATGCCCGAATAGAAGAGGAGCAAACCGGTCACATACGCAGGAATCGTGAAGACAAACTTGGCCTTTTCGTTGATGGTGCTGTAAAAGTTTTCGTAGTCCTCCAAACCTTTGAGCTGATCGAAGACACTGTTGAGGCAATAGGGCGCCTTTTGCGGTGCTTCTCTCACCATCTCCTCGACATTATTGACAAAGACCTTCGATTTGTTGGTCTTTTGGCAATAGTAGTTGAGCGCCTCACGGAACTTTTCGGAGTTAATGATGGCATTGAAGAAGACGCCTGCCGCCAGTCGAACCGAACTTTCGCAGAAGAGCGTAGCCTTGTTCAAGTTCTTGGGATCTTGCGCCAAGAGCAGAATGTCGCTCGTGCTGCCACCGACGTCGATGCCGAGGAAGAGCTTGTCGGCACTGAGGCCAAACTCTCTCGAGAGGGCGAAACTGCACACGGCCTCCGCTTCAGTGGTCAACGTTTCGGGCAGTTTGGGACGACAGCCCACAATGGGAGTGACTTTGCAGAGTTCTTCGTAGATATTGGCCAACTCATTGCGATCGGCCTCCATCATCGCTCCGGGATAACTCCAAACGATTTGTTTGGGTTTCAGACGTTTGGTGTAGAGATAAGCGCAGGTTTGCAACCAGAGGCTCTTGAGGAAGGCGCGCTTTTTCTGCAAACCTTTGTCGTCATTGAGCCACTTCATGTTGTAGTGTAGCGTACCGGCTTGGGGGGTAATGGTGCGTTCGTCCATTTCCTTGACCAACACGTTGGGACGGCTCACGGGTACGCCGCCGGCCACTTCCTCGCTCTCGTTGTAACTATTGTAACGACTGTCGTGTTCGTGGAGCCAAGATTTAGCTTGTCCGTTGTCGGTGGGGTAATTGCTGAAGAAGAGGAGCTCGTGGCTCTCCGCCACGGCACGCAAGTCGCGACTTTCTGTCCCGACAAGCATGGTGCGGTAATTTTCGAACTTGATGGGTTCGGCTTGTCCATCGTCAACACTATAATAAACGCACATGTTGTTGCTACCGAAGTCGATACCCACGACAGCTTCGCCCTGTACATCGAGACTGGTGCGATCGTTCACCACCTGCGGACGGAGGATCAAGTAACCGGCGTGCGCATCTTTTCCGTTGTCCTTGACCGTCACGGAGAGACCGGCGGGTGCCAAGGTCATGGCGTAGATATTATATTTGTGCAATTCCTCCCCCTGTCCGGCAGGATAGGTAATGAGTTGTCGCACTTGCGGCGCGTTGTCCTCATCGGCTGCGGGTTGATAATCCGAAGTGAAGAAATCACCACGGATATTGCGCAAGAATTCTCCCTTCTGCTTGAAGATGGCTTGGAATTGTTGCGCCGCGTCCGAAGTACACTCGGTGTAGAGATAGTAGTTCTTCCAATTTTCCGAGACGAAGTTGGGCCACATGATGACCTTTCGTTGCTCCGTCATCCACTTGACGGCATACTCGCGGGTGTTGAGTTCGACTTGCTGTCCATCGATCTCAACAACGAGCGAAACGGCCAACGAGCCTGCATCGTTGAGTCGGGCAGAGAGGCGCGTATTGCAGTTATCGCCATAGCCAAGGAGACCGGAAAGCGAATTTTTGAAGATATCCAATCCGATTTCCGAGAGGGGGAGCGAGAAATAGTCGGCTCCACCTGTGGCAAGGTTGTCGATTTTGAGATAGAAGACAGCACTTTCCGAGAGTTTGGGGCGGGCATCGGCCGCTTCTGCCCAACCGACTACAAATTTGTCGTCGCTGAGCAGTTTTTGCACGTCGCCCACCAGCTTATAGTCCCCATCGTTGTCGTAGGTGAAGGTGAAATCGGGCTTCAAATAGACAGGAACGCTGCTTTCGAAGAGAGCCGAGAAGGGATATTCCAAATTGGGATACTGCGCCACAGGACCTTTGTCACGCAACTGTCCGCCTTTACGACGCAACTCCTCTTCCCATTTGCGACTCATGCCCTTAAATCCGCTCAATTCCATGCGTTTCTTCTCTCCGCGCTGGGCATTGATGTTCGTCTCAAAGTCATCGAGATGACTGTTGAGGTTTTTGATGAAGAGATAGAGCTTTTGTAGCTGTTCGGGGTTGAGGAAAGGCGTCGGGTCTTCGAAACGGCCATTGCGGAACCACTGCACTTCTCCTGCATCGGCCCCAATTTGGCTGTAGTCCACGCCGGTAAACACGCCGGTCATGGGCGAGGTACCACCAACAAGGTGTTTGCGGTAGTAAATGAGCTGAACGAAGGGCTGTGCATCGGGGTCTTTGGCGAGTTGCAGTTGGTTGCTCCAGAGGTCTTTGTCGTCGAAGAGCATGCGACCGAAGGCCGATGCGATGTCGTAAAGTCCCCCATTCACACTCATGGTGATGGGTTTCGAGAAGCTGATGCGGTCGGGATAGAGCGCCATGACGGCGAGCAGGCCGCGCCACTCCCCATGCAACATTTCATAGAACTGCTGCAAGCCCGAAGAGTCGATGTTGGGATCGGGGGCATTGAGGGTTTGGAGGGCAAACTTGAAGAGGCGTGCGCGCGCCCAGGGAGTGGGCACACCCGAGATGAGGGCAGCGAGCTTGTCGCTGCTCATTTCTTCGAGGATTTTACCGGTTTTGATGCCTTGAATGTAAGAAGGCACCATATTGAGTTCGTTCCATTCGCCCGCCGTACCGGTCGACACATTGGTGTAACTCTTGATGAGCAATGCTTTTGTAGACATAGTTTCGTGGGAGATTAGTTGAACTGATAAAGTTTGCCGAGGGTGTCGTAAACGAGCTTGTAGAGCTGCTCACCGCGATTGGTGATGGCCTTCCACCCTTGGGTGTTTTCGCGCTCGGCGATGAACGCTTTCTTGAAGGGGTCGAACTTCGATCCGCTGAAGATACCGCTCTTCTTATAATTATTGTCCTTTCCGAGTCCTTCGTTGCGGTAGAGTTCTTTGTTCCAATCCACTTTCATCAGCTCCTTGAAGGTGCTGAAGCCAAAAAGGCTCGCGTTGAAGAGGAACCTGTCGCCACCACCGGCCGAACGGTGCAGTTGTTGCACCCATCCCTCGGAGAGTCTTCCCTCACCGCGGGTGAAGAAGAGAAGACCAAAGTACTTTTTGAGATACTCCACCTGCGTAACTTCCATGCCTGTGAATTCGGTGATTTCCTTCTGCCCTCCACAACGCACGCTTTCCACAAAATCGTCTTCGCCGTTGCAAAAGAGCGCAAAAGCGAGGAGTGTGCCGAATTTCCGCGCGAATTCCTCCGCACGCTGCTGGCCGACGAAGTCTTCAAATTCGAAACGTCCGTCTTCGCTGATGGCACGATAGATATAATCGGTGTCGGCGTGCTGTTTCTTCTCTTTGAGGCGTTCATCGTTCGTGTTGTAGAAGTCGAGTGCCGCACAGGCCGCAAGGAGTTCGATGTAGTGAGAGTCGTTTTTCTGTTCCGCTCCACCGGTGATGGTCTTATTCACCCCTTCGGCACGCTGCGCCATGGGATCCCAAGAGAGGGAGTCGGTGCCCAGCATGTAGAAACGCTGGTAGGTGCTGCGCACGTTGGCATCGTCGTCATAGAACATCATGGCCACTTGCGAGTTGAGGGCGAACTTATCGCTGGTGGCAATCACCTTTTGCTCGCTGAGCTCGCTGCCCGTGGGCGTTTTGAAGCTGAAATAGGCCGTGAGCAGCGTCGAACCGAAATAGGCATTGCGCAACACGTTGACCGAACCGCCGTTCATGCGTTCGGCAGCGCGCGAAATGGCCTGCGGGATGATGGGAATGGACGAAGCCCCCGTGCCGCCGAAGACCGATCCGAGGATAAACACCTTCGGGGCGCCGTTTTGCGCCGCTTTGGTGAGCTGTGCGAGGAAACTTTTCAGTTCGTTGTCCACCGGACTCTCGGCGGCTTCGAGGATGGCGTGATACATCATCATCGAGCCGAGGTGCGTCTGTGCGCGATAGCCGTGGCGGAGGTTGAATTCCTCCACTTGTTTGGTGAGCACGAGGTCGGCGAGGTCAGTTTCTTCGCGGCGGTTGTATTGCGTTCCGCCGTAGTCAAACACCTCTTGGAAGGTGCTCTTCGCATCATAGTTGGGGCTGAACTCGTAATACTTCACATTGGCCGAGAAGAAGGTGTCCTGCAGCGGCGTACGCGCGGTGGCGTCGCTACCTTTGGCACGGCAATAGGCCTCTTTCACCTCCTTGAGGCGAGCGAAGTTACCGTTATTTTTATCGGTGTCGAGGGCAAGGAGGTGGAGTTCGGTATTGTCGAACATGCCCATGGCACAAAGATGCAGGAGCGATTCGATGCAACGCATACCCGTTCCACCGATGCCGAGAACGAAAAACTGCTTCATAGCATTTTATTTCTTGAGGTGGAGGATGGAGCCGAACTTAGAATTGGGCGTGAGATAGGCGAGAAGAAGAACCAACCCGACGTAACCCACGGCAAGCGCCCCTAAAGCCATCCATAGGATATGGCTAAATTGCGTTTTATAGGCCGTCTTCTGGATATGGTCCATAACGTAGAGGTCATTATAAAGGAAGAAACCAATCCAAGCCACAGCCCAAACAATGCCACATGCCCAGCGGCGTTTGATGTAAGAACGGTCTTTTCCGCCCTCCCAAGAGATAAGCGTCGAGATGCCCCAAGCGACAAAAAGGGCAACAAGGAGGACAACAGCTGCCCAAACCCAGGTTTCGGTTTGCAGCGCATGGAGCTGCTTCGACGTAGTAACGTTGATCATAATGTAATAAGAATAAGATTATCGTTTATTTGACTTGATGTAGAGCGTATAGATGGGCGTCTTGAGAATCAGTTCCTTGATTTCGGGATTGATCAGACACTGTTCGATGCTGGCTCCCACCGAAACGTTTTGTTCTCCGGGATGCGTGAGACTCTCGAAGGTGAAAAGCGGCAGATAGACGTTGGTCATCGGGCTAATATCGGTGGCAAAGAGATCGATCTTGGTATAGTTGAACGGATCGCCGTCGAGAGCCTCATCGGGGTTGTATAAATCTCCGGCAAAGGTAAGATCCACGATGCCATTGGCGGAAAACTTCTTGTCATCGACCTTGACAAAACCCTCACACTCGGCCGGTTCGATTTCTTTCTCGGGTTGTTGCTTTTCCTCCTTCGCCGCGCAGAAATCGGTATAGGGTTGATTGACATTAGAAACCTTGGCCGTGAGACGATCAATGCGATAGCCGCCCAGACTATTGCGATCTACACGGAGTCCGGTCTCGAAGGGCTTCCCGTCTTTGAGCTTATTGCCCTCCTCATCTTCGCCGTTGACAAGCATCGGCTCAATGTCATCTTCCCAACCGGCTTCCCAGTCTTGCACTTCATAGTTGCCCGCAGCCTTAATCACCTTGGCACTCAGCAATTCATCGGGCTGCATCCCCTTGCCGTCGGGAGAATAGAGGAAGGGAGCGCGCACCGAAAAATGGAACTCGGAGGTGCCGGGGAAATTCTCGAGGCGCACCGACTGCTTCACGCGGTTGTAGATATTGTCGGGCAGGCGCTGATCGGTGAAAAGGAAATAGAAACGCTTCTTTTGCACCGAGCGAGCGCCAACAAGTTCTTCATAGGGTTCGACAAAGATGAAGATATCGTGCCCCTTCTTGAGCCAAGTCTTGAACGCCTCAGCCAAGTAGGGGTTGTTGTCGTTGCCTTTCGTCACCGTGGGTTCGTAATATTCACCGTCGGTGAGGAGAACGCCCTCCGTGTTGCCGTTGGCGATGCGCTCGGCCGCCGTTTTAAGGTCGGCAAAGGGCACGTTGTCGATGGTGCGCAGCAGCGCGTAGGTCGAATCGGAGGCATGTGGCTCAATGTTCTTGCCCTTGATGGCAAAATACTGCTTAGCACTTGCAGTCAGCGAGGGTTCGAAAGCTTGGAAAAAGCGCGAATGCTGCCCTTCGGCAATGCAGTTCGAATAATCGACATAGAGGGCCAGGGCGTTGGGACTGAGCTTTTCGTTCTGCTTTTCGAAATAGAATTCGTGGAAGTTGGGGATTTCTTTCGCTTCTTCAGGCGTTGCTGTTTCATTGCCGCATTGGGTCAGCATAAAGGCGCCGGCTACAAGAGCAATGGCAGCAAAAAGGCCAATGACGAGGGTTGTGGATTTCATTATAACAGGTTTATTGTGAATATCGGCTAATACAGCCCGTACATATTTATATTGCAAAACAGAACAAAATTCTCCGCACCGTAACTGCCACAGGCAGCATCTCAACAACGAAAGCCTAATTAACAGACGAATATCGAAGAACTCGCTCTGCAATGATCTTGATTCATTCCCTTTACAACTCAAGCAAGGAAACACACCAAATCACTCATTTAGATTTCACCTTGCAAATATAACAACTAAATCTCAATACGATACATTTCATCAGCATTTTATTGCACATAAATCATATATCCCCAAGTCATCCGTGACAATTTAGAGAAAAAAAATTACCAACAAAAACAAGCATCTTCATTTTACGACATAGAAAAACATCGATTGGGCGAAAGAAAACCGAAAAAAGATGATCTATCACAGCAAGACTCTCTACATAAATGATCAAAATCGCAACTTAACACACGAAAAAGAACATCACATTCGAAATATTTTTATATTCCTCTCGCATGGTTTGCCCACCCGCTCACGATGGATTCGCTCTTCATCCAACCGCAAATCCACATTTTCCTCCCACACACTCCTCCCGCCCAGGTCAAGAACGAGACTCAAAAGCACTGGAGTTTCTGCCAAATCTCCTCGACTTTTACGCAAAAGCCCACTTCTTTTTGTCTTGCCTTCCCGCTTTTTCTCAGAGCAAAGACGAAGACGAAAAAAACAAGTCTTACGCTCACAAAAAAAACGAGAGTCACTCATTTCGATGAGTGACTCTCGTCGTAAAAAGGGGGGGAATGAAAGGCGAAATCGTCCGAATCATTTTCGGCACAAAACGCCTCTTTAATATAGCATTTCGTCTCAGCTCAAGAAAATCGAGAGGACGAGCTGCGCCAAGAGGATGCGCATGAACATGGCCAAGGGGTAGACGGTGGAATAACCCACGGCCGGGGCGTTGTTGCCGGCAGTGGCGTTGGCAAAGGCCAGCGCGGGGGGATCGGTGTTCGAACCGGCGATGAGTCCCATGAGGGTGAAGTAGTTCAACTTCATCTTCAAGCGGGCGAAAACGCCCACAATCAAGATGGGGATCGTCGTGATGAGCACACCCATCCACACATAGTGGATACCGTCGCCCTGCGTGATGGTTTTCCAGAACGAAGCGCCGGCCTGAATACCGACACTGCTGAGGAAGAGCACGAGACCCACTTCGCGCAAGAGGAGGTTGGCCGAGGTGGAAACGTAGGTATTGATCTTATAGCGGTAGCCCACGGCGCCGATGAGGATGGCTACGACGAGGGGACCGCCGGCAAGGCCGAGTTTCACGGGCACGGTGACACCGGGGATGGGGATGGGGATCTGTCCGACGATGATACCGATGAGGATACCGAAGAAGATCGCGCCCACGTTGGGGTGATCGAGGTGTTTCACCTGTGCGCCGACCACGTCTTTGAAGCGCTCGATGTTTTTCTCCGTGCCGGTGACCAAAATGCGGTCGCCGACTTGCAAACGGAGGTCGCGTGCGGCGAAGAGGTCCATACCGTGGCGAGTGACGCGGGTCACATTCACGCCGTAGAGCGAAGAAACGTGGAGCTGGGCGAAGGTTTTACCGTTGATCTCGGGACGCGTCACCACGAGGCGACGGCTGACGTACTGCTCGCTCTCGATTTTTTCCTCGTGACCCACTTCGATGAGTTCACCGAGGAGTTCGGAGATGCGTTCGGCGTCCTTTTCGGCGCAGACCAAGTGGATTTGCATGCCCTGCTCGAGAACGGTTTCGCGGCCGGGGATGAGAAGCGTGCCGTCCTCGAGGATGCAGCGCGAAATGACGAACTGCACGTTGAGGAACTGGTGGAGCGCTTCGAGGGTGCGGCCTTCGGCGGATGATTTCGTCACGCGAATCACCAAGTGTTTGGGCGCCGAGGCGGGATCGCTCTCTTCGGCCGCTTCCAAAGCCTTGCGTTCCTCTTCAAGCGAGGTGCCGGTGAGGAAGCGCACGGCGAGGGTGGCGAGAATGATGCCCACCACGCCGAGGGGATAGGCGCAGGCGTAACCATTGGCGATGACGGGTACTTCGGAAGCGCCCTTCATCAGTTCGGGCAGCACGTTGTTGGCCGCGCCGAGACCGGGGGTGTTGGTCACCGCACCGTAGAGTACGCCCACCATCATGGGCAGGTTGTCGGGCGATTGGGGGTTGCTGAAAATGCCCAGCGAGGTGCCGAGAAAATAGAGGCCGATCATCACGGTCACGTTGAGCAACACGAGGCTGAGGGTGAGCATGTTCATACCCAAACCGCCGGATTTGAAGGTTTGGAAGAAGCTCGGGCCTACCTGCAAACCGATGCAGTAGACGAAAAGGATGAGGCCGAGTTCCTTGACCATGTCGATCACGTGCTTTTGTCCGGCCACGGCCGCTACGGGATCGGCATAAAGAAAGTTGGTGCAGATGTGTCCGACGAGAATACCGACGAAGAGCACCCATGTCACGCCGAAGGCAATACCGTTTTTGCCGCCGATGCGCCAACGTCCCAGGCGCACACCGAGACTGATCACAAGCGAATACAGAATAACGAGGTGTGCCGCGTTCTCCGGGTTTTGGAGGAGTTTAATAAACCATTCCATGATTGTTTTTTAATTTGACTGACTGTATAATTATTTCCGGGTGCAAAATTAGCACTTGTTCTATAGTTGCCCAAGTATATGCCGCGCGAAAAGCGCAAAACAGGGCAGGTTTTGCAACTCAAACGCCCTTTTCTGCACAACTTGTGCCTTGGAGAGTTCGGAAACAGGGGCTTTCGCTCCAACCTGTGGCCCAATGTTCAGCGGCTGCCGAGCGCCTGCACACACAATGCTCGAGCCCATTAGCGCACAATGCTTGAGTAGCAGCGCATTTTCGCTGTATGATCGGGGAATGCCGGCCGTTTTTCGCCCTCACGCCGGGATTTTCACAAGCAAAATGCTTTTTTTGCGTGCAGATTTAATGTATTATTACGCAAATCCTTTGTTCTACAAAGACATATAACTACCTTTGTTAGCAATCTACCCTCCTCTTTCTCACACACATGGTCTCCGACGAAATTGATATCTCCGAAAGTGAGCTTTTGCGCCGCTATCCTCAAGTGCTCACCGCCTTGTTGCTCGACCACACGACGCAGCGCCCCATCTTTTGGGCCACCGATCACTACGCCCACCTCGGTGCCGGCTATCAATGGCACGACGCTATCACGCCCGAGCGCATCACCGGCGAACATGGGCACCTCATTCAGCCGCGCGTGCTCAAGTCGCGCGAGCAACAGCTCGACCGCACCAAGCAAATGGCCGAGGTCTTCACCCCGGCCTGGGTTTGCAATGCGCAAAACAACCTCATCGACGAAGCCTGGTTCGGACGTCCCGACGTATTCAACCGCACCGACGAACGCGACCACAGCTGGCAATCGACGACCGAACGCATCGTTTTCCCCGAAGGCAAGACATGGCAAGACTATGTCCGCTCCACCCGCATGGAAATCACCTGCGGCGAAGGCCCTTATCTCGTGAGTCGCTACAACACCGTGACCGGCGAATTCATTCCCCTCTCACAACGCGTCGGAATCCTCGATCGCAAGCTCCGCGTTGTGGCCGAAAACACCATTGCCCCCCACTCCGAGAAGAGCGCCGAGGAAATTGCGCGCGAATGCAAGCTCTGGCGCACTTGGGCTTTGGAGGCCTATCGCCACACCCTGGGCTATGAGTGGCAAGGCGACAGCCTCCTCTTGACACGCGAGGCGCTGCTCAGGACCTTCGTCGAGCATCACCAGCATTATTTCCCCCAACAGCCCCTCCACCCGCAGACTCTCCTTTCCTTCGCCTACGTCATTGCTTGGAACGTGTGGCAAATGGACGGACTGAAAGGCGTTGTTCCCGATTCGTGCCACGCCACCACGCACAACGAGCTCGATCTTTTCGCCTCCGCCCCGGCAGCCACCACCGCCCCCTGCCCGGGTTGCGCGAGCGGCAACATCCATTTGCACAACGGCACCTACTGCCTACTGCGCGATTGGGGCAAGCGCGATCCGATCACTCGCGAGAACCACCGCAAAATCCGCTTCGTCGACCTCCTTCGCCCCACTTTTTCTTAATCGGCTCGCCCGCTTTTGGGTGACCTCGCCCCACTTTTCGGCGGTACCGCTCTGCCTTTCTCCGGATGCACACCGTTCCGGCCTCCCACTTCTGAGAATTGCGTCTATCTTCATTTCTTTTTTATCGTTTAGTCCCCAAAATCCTTTGGCGTCGCGCAGGTTGCTGACGACGGTTTGCGAGGAATGGGTGAGGCATGGAATGAGATCGGGGTAATATTGGGCGTTCACCTGTGCGGTGTTGAAGCCACAGAGTGTGCGCTTGGTGATGGCGACGGCCATCGGCGTCTTACATACCACGAAAATGTTTTCTTTGAGTGTTTGTTCCCAAAGTGCTTTGGCGCGACCGGGGGCGATGGCGTTGTGCTTGCACCACTCTTCGTCCAACCGCGCGCGGTAGATGCTATAAGCGGCGTAGAGAGGATAGAGACCGCTCTTGGAATTGATTTCCAACACAGTGCTTCGGGGCGAAAACACACGATCGGTCACGCCGCTGCGCACGATGTGGCGCGGAGTTTCGAGGGCGTGCTCGAAACGATCGTCCATAAAACAATAACCGCCCAGCGAATCGGAGAGATGCATGTTGACCACGCGCCAAGGGGTGAGGACGGTTTCCTTGTCGGGGTTGCGAAAGGTGGAAAAGAGCGTGGCGAGGCGCGAAATGCGCTCTTCGATGGTGAACTTGTCGGCGCTGCGGGCCAATTGTCTGATGCGGCGGCCGGCGGCGCTGAAGACTTCGGGATCGTAGTAGCGGCGGAAGCGAGCGAAGTCGGCTTTCGTCACGCCGGCGGGCATGAATTCTGCCCAAGAGGTGTCGTCGACGAGGTGGGTGAAGTTGTTTATCGTGAGTTCGGCGGCTTCGTCTTGAATATCGGCGCCGTAGATGAGCAGGGGCATGCGGATGGAGATGCCGCGCAAGATGGCAATGGCGTTTTTTCGCTGCTTCTTCTTCTCATTTTCCAGCGCTTTGAGGGCTTCGGCCTCGGGATTGGGTTCCTTGGGGGGCTTCTTGTCAGACGCGGCGGGCGGTTGGGCAGGGTTACCGTCGAGACCGTTGTCGCTGACTTTGACTTTATCGACCGATTTGAGGGCTTTGGTGGTGCCGATTTTGGCGCGGAGATCGTTGAAGTCGGCGACATCGCCGTCTTCTAAGCGGAGCAACTCATCATTATATAGTGCGCCGTCTTCGAAACCGGCATTGACCACGCGCTCGATTTGCACGCGTTTGAGTTGCGTGAGGAGGTTGTCGACGTTGAAGGCCTGCATTCGGCTGCCTTCGATGGCGATGACGGGGCAGAAGTGGAGGAAGTCGGCGAGGGTGTGGCGGTCTTCGTCAGTTTGTTTGCCGGCCTTGGGCGACACTTTCGAGGCTTCGGCCAGCATGCGCAGGGCACGATCGGGGGCGAAGTCGAAGGCATAGCAGTTTTCCTTCATGCGACCTTGATAGGTGAAGGGCGTTTGCACGCGGAAGATGGTTTGCATGTAGCCGGCAGCCGAGGTGCTCGACGCGCCGGACATCATGAATACGCCCGTCCACGCGCGAATGCTCACACCCGTGGTGAGGCGACCGCACGAAAGGGTGATGGTTTGCGTGGCACCGGGGTCTTTGCCGATGGCTTTGTTCACCTTTTCGAGCGCATCGCGGCTTTCTTCGTCGGCATCGCCCTCGCCTGCCACGTTCACCACGGTGAAGGCTCTGAAAACGGGGTGGGCTTGCAGCTTTTGGCTCAGGGCTTTGGCCGCTTTGACGCCCGGGAGCACCCAAAGTGTATGACGGAAAATGTGGCGGAACTCGGCATTGGCATAGGGATAGAGCGAATCTTCGTCGTTGCGGCAAAGCAGATTGAGAAAGTCCCCCACATAGTCGTCGTGCACGAAGGTTCCGCGCTCATCGGTGCGGAAAAACTCGCGAAAGTTGAAGACTTTGTCCTCATCGACGAAGTCGGCCAATAGATTGCCGAGGTCGTAGGTGTAAATGTGCATGGCGGGCAGCGCAGCATAGGGGTTGGGGTCGCCGAGATGGTACTCGTCCCACGACATTTTGGCGCGCTGCTCCATAATATAGTCCCACGTGAAGATTTCCTCCTCGGCATATTGGTCGATGAGGTTGAAGGGCGTGCCCGAAAGTTGCAGCACTTTGGTGTTGGCGTGCTTGAGCGCGTCGATCACATTTTGCCCCAATTCGGTCTGCGTGCCCTCGTGTGCTTCGTCGATGATGAGCAAATCCCATTCGGTGGCGAAGACGTTGTCGTTCTTTTCGTGCTGTCCGCCCACTGTTTCCGATCCGCGCAGGTCTTGCATGGAGACAAAACCGATGATGTGCATGCCTTTTTCGGCCTGTCGGAGCAGTTGGGCGAGCGACTCGCCTTGGGTGGCCGAACCGTAGTTGAATCTTGCCGGCTGTTTGTCGTGTTTCGCACTGCCGGCCGCCGTTGCGGAGGGAGACTTCGTCTCGGTCGTGCAGCAATCATAGAAGATTTTTTCAAAGTCTTCGTACCATCCGGCATTGACCACAGGGCGGTGGGTGACGATGAGGGTGCGTTGGGCATTGATCTCGCGCACCACTTGAAGCGCCGAGAGGGTTTTGCCGAAACGCATCTTGCAGTTCCATAGCACTTGCCGTGATCCCGAAGCGCCTTTCTTCGTAAACCGCTTGACTGCCATGTCGATGGCGGCGCGCTGTTCGGGGCGAAAGACGATGGGGGCGGGCACATTTTGCGTCTTTTCGTCGGGCGAGAGGCAGGTGCGCCCCTCCTTAGCGGCCGCAATGGCTTTTTTCACCGTGTCCAAGTCGGTTTCGTACCATTCTGTGCCGAAGTGACTGTTAGAAAACTCGGGACGGCGAATGCCCGAGCGTCGCAGAATCTCGTGCACCTGCTTGTCGTTGAACGTCTGCAAAACCCCATTGTAGATGAAAGCGGAGCACTCGGTGTAGAGCAACTCATATTTTATGGCCGCCGTTTTTGTGTACTGATCAATTCGCTTGCGAGCGATGTCATTTAACAAAGGGTCGTTGGGGCCGGGCGTGTGTTTGCAGTCTTCGGTCAGCGAGGTCATGCCGATTTTCAGGCAGCCTTTGTGCAGCGGTGTGTCGATGGCGAAGACATAGATGACTTGCGGTTTCAGCGCGGAGGTGTATGTTGCCATAGGCTTGGGGTGGATTTAGGTAAAAAGAGGGGATGCGAGGAGAATTGGTGTCGCGGTTGAGGGAAAAGGAGTGGCCTTGAGACGCAATTATCGGTAACCCGCCCTATCAAGTGGTGAACCAAGGCAACGGAAAGGGCGCAGACCCGATCTATCATAAGTTCATTGACATCGCAATGGCATTGTCTTCACAAGGAACACTCATTCATCCTGCACGTTTCCTCTTTAATGCCGGTAAAACTCCGAAGGATTGGAATGAAAAGTTACTCAACGACAAGCATTATAAGGTAGTTGATTTTTGGGCGGATAGCATAGAAGTCTTTCCCACTGTGGATATTAAGGGAGGAGTTGCCACATCATATTGGAATAAAGAGAAGACAATCGGGCCAATAGGTATGTTCTCTGTCTTCGAAGAGCTTCAGCAGATATTATGTAAGGTGGAACGACTTCAACCGCTCCCGTTTTCTCAAATTGTTGCCCCCCGTGAGTTGTACCGCTTGACAGAACAATGCTACCAAGACCATCCCAATTTGCAGGGTAGGCAAAGTGCAGGACACAAGTATAGTTTGGGAGCAAACATTTTTGAAGTTTTCCCCGAACTCTTTTTGGAAGAATGCCCGGAAGAACACAAAAATGAGTGGTGCCGTGTGTACGGACGCTATAACAATCGTAGAGTTTTCAAATGGTGTAAGGTCGAATACATCACGCATCCTGATAATTTCAATGCCTACAAAGTGGTTTTCCCTGAAGCTAATGGAAGTGGCGCCCTCGGTGAAGCATTGTCTTCTCCGATAGTAAGCGAACCTATGGAATGTTACACCGATACCTTTATCAGTGCAGGTGTGTTCGATAGAAACACAGAGGCTGAAGCGTGTTTGAAGTACATAAAAACAAAATTCGCTCGTACTTTGTTGAGTATTCTCAAAGTAACCCAGCACAACCCGAAAGATACTTGGCGACTTGTCCCCTTGCAAGACTTCACTTCCGCGTCGGATATAGATTGGACGCAGGAGATTGAGCAGATCGACCGCCAACTCTATCGAAAATACGGACTTACGCCACAAGAAATAGCCTTCATCGAGGAAAAAGTAAAACCGATGCAATGAACAACGGCGCACCACTCGTTTGTGGTGCGCCGTTGTTTTATGATTGATTCTCTTCTAAGGTGCGCAGGATGAGGCGTTTCATCGAGTCGTCCACCTCGAAGAGGGCATAAAGTTGGGCATTCACGTCGCCGGCATAGTCGATGATGCCGTTGCCGTCTGTATAGTCGAGCAGATCCGGCACCATTTTGGCGAGCGAACTCAGACTTTCGTCTGTGAGTAGGAAAGTGTAGCGTACGAAATCGGTTTGGCAGTAAGCAAAAAAGTTACGCGCTTCGCGTTCGGTGGCGAAAGTCTTGAGCGCCACGCGCGATCGTCCGAAAGCACTGCGGTCGTCGAGCACCTCGAGTTGGTTACTTCGTTTCTGTCCACCCGCGTTTGCGCTCGATACCACCACCTTCCAGCGGCGCAAATGTTCCTTTCCTGTGGTGACAACCTCTTCTTTGGCCACATACCAGCGTGCGCGGCCGGCTTTTCCTGCTTTGTCATTCGTGAGGAGTTTGATTTCATCGGCAGCAAGGGCTTCCCCCTTTCGATAGGGGCGCACTTTGTCGGGATGGTTCTCCACAAAATTACTTTCGATGGAAAAAAGGCTACGAGGAAGCACAGCGTCGTGTAGAAAGGCAAAGCGTTGTGCGGTGATGTGCTGTATATTCTCGCCGATGGTTACGGCCTCGGGGTCGAGCACAAGCATATTTTCGCCCGGTGCTTCGGCATGCGTGGCGGTCGTTACCCCGTTTTTGGTATAGAGGTAGTCGAATCCTGCTTTTTGCTTCTCTCTATCTTTGAAAACAACGGAAAGCCCGTCGGCGATACCCACTTCTCTGAACACTTCATTGGATTGGGGATAGAAATGCAAGCGCGCCAAATGCGGGTCGTTGATTTGTTTCAATCCAAACTCGATCAGTCCTTTCCCGGAGCGGTGTATCCAACGCACAGCGGGGTAGATTAAAGAGGAGTAGCGCGGCTGTAATTGATCGGAGAGCATTTGGAAGTAATGAAAAACATTTACAACAGCTTTCTGCCCATTGGCCGTTTCCTTTTGCGCCACCACCACTTGATAGGGCGGGTTACCGATAATTGCGTGGGAACCGAAGCATTTGGGCAAAAAGCCGTAACTTGCCGATCGGAAAATCTCTTCAAATCTCAACACTTATGCGCAAGAACATCGATCCCCATGCCAGTCTGCCGGCATTTGAGCAAAGTCTCATCGACGACAACCTCGCCCCCAACACCGTGCGCGCCTATGTCAAAGCGGTGCGCGACTTCTTGGCGCACTTCCCGGCGCTCAACAAGGAGAATCTGCTCCGGCATCGCAGCACCCTCATGGAACACTATTCGCCCAAAACCGTGAATCAGCGCGTGATGGCCATCAATCGTTGGCTCCTCGCCCTGCGGCGGCCACAATGGCGGCTCAAAGGCGTGCGACTCGGGCGGCGCTCGTTCGTGGAGAACGTCATCAGCCAAGCCGACTACCTCTATCTCTCGCGGCGACTGCGAGAGTTGGGCGAACTGCGTTGGCACTTCGTGGTGCGCTTTCTCGCCGCCACCGGTGCGCGGGTGAGTGAGTTGGTGCAACTTCGCGTCGAGCATGTGCGCCGCGGCTTCGTCGATCTCTACACCAAAGGCAACAAACAGCGGCGCATCTACATCCCCCTCACGCTGCGCAACGAGGCGCTGGCGTGGATCGCGCAACGCGGCGCAGACCTCGTCGGGCCGCTCTTTGTCAACTACCGCGGCCGCTGCATCACCCCGCGGGGCATCGGCGCCATGCTCCGTGTTTGGGCGCAAAGGCTGCACCTCGATCCCACCCTGGTGCACCCCCACGCCTTCCGCCACCGATTTGCCAAAAACTTCTTGGCCGTTCACACCGATTTGAGTCTGCTGGCCGACCTCTTGGGGCACGAGAGCATCGAGACCACGCGCATCTATCTCCGACAGTCGAGCGGCGAACAACGCGCACTGGTGGATCGCGTGGTGACGTGGTGAATCTTCGTTCCTCGTCTCGCGCACCCTTCGGGTCATCGACGGCAGGCGGCTGAACAGACGTGACCACTCGATGGACACACGGCACAAGGTTTTTGCGAAGAATGCCAATTTTGCAAATCATCGTGGTCGACAAGTCACAAAGTTTGTGTATATTTGCGCAGAGGAGAATTCCACCCGCGAGAAAGGCGGCGGCCGTTGGGAGAAAAGTCGTCGACTTTTGCCCCGAAACAGTGCAGTTTTTCGCCATAGTGGTGGAGTTTTCGCTCACGGGCGGCCGCCGAAGCTCGGAAGCCACGGCCGGTGCCCACCCTCACCTTCAGATTCCGGAGTATGAAATCCCTCTTCGCCCGCCTGCGGCGCTACTTCGCGCGGCGACAAAACAACCGTCGCAACGAACGCGCCGAGGATTTCCTCAAAGCCCTGCTCGAAGCGGGGAGCGACCTCCCGCGCTCGGCGTGGGATGCCCTCTTTCGCCGGCTCGGTCTCGACCGCAACGCCGCCGCCCACACCCTGGGGCGCTTGGTGCTCGAAGGTCGCATCACCGTCACAGCCGAGGGCGTTGCCCTCACCCCCAAGGGACGGCGCGACGCGCTGGCGCTGATGCGCGCCCACCGCATCTATGAGCAGTATCTGGCCGAACACTCGGGCTACGCGCCCTCGGAGTGGCACGAACGTGCCCACCACATGGAACACCGTCTCGATGCGCGGGAACGCGAGCGCATGGCGGCGCTCTTGGGCAACCCCCTTTTCGACCCGCACGGCGACCCCATCCCCACCGCGGGGCTGGCGCTGCCCGCCCTCCCCGAGTCGTCCGACGAAACGCCCGGGCAGTGTACCGAAGCCGGCGCGCTGCTGCGCGTGGTGCACATCGAAGACGACGACGCGCGGCGCTTTGCCCGCATTGCCGCCACGGGACTGGCCAAAGACGCGGTGGTGCAGGTGGTGCTCTGCGACGCCACGCGCTTTGTCTTCGACTATGAGGGCGAACGCTTCACCCTGCCGGCCGCCGACCTCGCGGCCATCGACACCCGTGCGCTCACCGACGCCGAAGCCGCCGAGGTGCCGGCCGATGCCTTCCGCATGAGCCGGCTCGCCGAGGGAGAAACCGCCGTGGTGGCGGGACTTTCGCCCTCGTGTCGCGGTGCGCTGCGCCGCCGACTGATGGATCTCGGTTTCGTTCGCGGCTCGCGCGTGTCGGTCGGCATGCGCAGTCCGCTGGGCAACCCCGTGGCCTATGTGGTACGCGGCACAGCCATCGCGTTGCGCCGCGAACAGGCGCGCCAAATCATTGTCACTCCGCTATGAAACACTCCGCTTCTTCCTCCACAGCCTCCCTCCCACACGGCGCCTGCGCCGCGTGTCCCACCGCTTCGCTCCACTCCCTGCGCCGCCACGGCGAGACGGGGGGCGAAACGCGCTATGTCGTAGCCCTCGCCGGCAACCCCAACACAGGCAAGAGCACCGTTTTCAACCGCCTGACGGGGCTGAAACAGCACACCGGCAACTGGCCGGGCAAGACGGTGGGCAAGGCCGAGGGCTTCTTCGACTTCCGCGACGAGAGTTATCGCATCGTCGACCTGCCCGGCACCTATTCGCTGGCCTCTACCTCGGAAGACGAGGAGATCGCCCGCGACTTCATCCTCTTCGGTCAGCCCGATGTGACGGTGATGGTGGCCGACGCCACGCGCTTGGAGCGCAACATGAACATGGTATTGCAGGTGCTGCAAATCACCGACCGCGCGGTGCTGTGCGTCAACCTCATCGATGAGGCCACGCGCAACCGCATCGAGATCGACCTCCGCGCGCTCTCGCGCCGCCTGGGCATTCCGGTGGTGGGGGCTTCGGCACGCATCGGTCAGGGCATCGGCGAACTCCTCGAAGCGGTGCGCGCTGTGGCCACGGGCGAGTACGTGTGCCGGCCGCCCCGCGGCTTCGATCTGCCGGCCGACACGGCCGCTGAGGTCAATCGGCTCACCGAAGCGGTGCGCCAAGCGCATCCCTCGCTGTCGAACGCCGAGTGGATCGCCACCCGCCTCTTGGAACGCGACGAAGGCGTGCGCCGCGCCTACGCCACGCCCGAACTCACGGCACTGGCCGACGAGATTCACCTCGCCATCGGCCACAACTTCCACGACCGCTGGATGGAACAGATCTATGCCCAAGCGGGCGAAATCTGCGCCGCGGTAGTGCGCCGTCAAGGTGGCGAAGGGCTCTTGCCCCTCGACGTGAAGCTCGACCGCATCCTCACGCATCGTTTTTGGGGCTTCCCCATCATGCTCGCCCTCCTCTCGTTGGTGTTTTGGTTCACCATCATCGGGGCGAACTATCCCTCGGCTTGGCTCGACTCGCTGCTGGTGGGTTGGGGGCATCCGGCGCTGCGCTCGGTGTTTGAGGCGGTGCACTCGCCCGAATGGCTCACGGGGCTGCTCGTCGACGGGATGTATCTGACCACAGCTTGGGTGGTGGCGGTGATGCTGCCCCCGATGGCGGTGTTCTTCCCCCTGTTCACGCTGTTGGAAGACTTCGGCTACCTGCCGCGCGTGGCGTTCAACCTCGACGAACTCTTCCGGCGGTCGGGGGCGCACGGCAAACAGGCGCTCACCATGAGCATGGGCTTCGGCTGCAACGCCGCCGGTGTGGTGGCCACGCGCATCATCGACTCCGACCGCGAACGCCTCATCGCCATCCTCACCAACAACTTCTCGCTCTGCAACGGGCGGTGGCCGACGCAGATCCTTTTGGCCACACTCTTCGTGGCGGCGGCCGTTCCGCGCGAGTATGGTTCGCTGGTGGCGGTGACAGCCGTGATGGGCGTGGTGGTGCTGGGCATTCTGCTCATGTTCGCCTCGTCGTGGGCGCTGTCGCGCACGGTGTTGCGCGGCGAAGTATCGACCTTCCACCTCGAATTGCCGCCCTATCGTCCGCCGCAGTTCTGGCAAACGCTCTACACCTCGCTCATCGACCGCACGCTCATTGTGCTTTGGCGCGCCTTGGTCTTCGCGGCTCCCGCCGGCGCAGTGATTTGGCTCACCTGCAACATCGAGGTGGGGGGCACTTCGATTGCGGCGCACCTGATCGAATGGCTCGACGGGCCGGCGTGGTTCATGGGGCTCAACGGCATGGTTCTCCTGGCCTATGTGCTGGCGATTCCGGCCAACGAAATCGTGGTACCCACCATCTTGATGCTCACCCTCATGGCCTTGGGACAGGCCGACGGCGGCACAGCCGGTGTGCTCATGGAGGGGAGCGACGAACAGACGCGCGACATCCTGCTGGCGGGCGGCTGGAATCTGCTCACAGCGGTGAACCTCATGCTCTTCTGTCTGCTGCACCACCCGTGTTCGACGACGCTCTACTCCATCTATAAGGAGACGCGCTCTTGGCGCTGGACGGCGCTCTCTGCCCTCTTGCCCTTGGCGCTGGGCGTGGTGCTCACGGTACTCGTGGCCACCGTGTGGCGCCTGTGCTGAGCGCGCGGCATTCGACACGCAACTCCCGCTCGATCGCCCGACAGCAACGAAACATTCGGCGGCCGATCGCACTTTCCACCCTCAAAAACAGGGGGTGGTGAGCGCGATCGGCCGTTTTTTTCGTGATTTCGCACCTCTTGCACGACATTAAATGTAAAAACCACCGAAGACTACCTAAAACAATCGGCGAAGTCCCGGGCTTTTCCCAAATAAAGCCCAAGGCGAAGAAAATAGTCAGGGGCGAAAGGCAGGTAATCGCGCACCGTGGCCTATATTTGCCCCACAAAGTATTCATTGTGCCCTTTTGGCACGCAAAAAAATTCACCCGCGTCACTTCGGGTTCGACTAAACTAGCACAAGCACAGCCCCTTCTTTAGGTGCCGTGCCTGCTTTTCGGCGCCCAGTGCCCGACGAACAGTTCGTTCGCCCTTACACGACGCAGCAACAACCCACTTTACGGCGTATGAAAAAACATTATCTTTCCGCACTTGTCCTCGCGCTCTTCACGGCCACGGCCAGCGCGCAGATTACGACCAAAGATCAGGCCAAAGCCCACATCGAAGCACTCCGAGTAGCCGACACCGAAGCTGCCGATGATGCGATAAGCGCAGTGAACGCCGCTTCCAACGAAGCCGGCTACAACGATGCGGTCAAGACTTTCTACCAAGCCATCAACGGCAGTAGGGTTTACTTCACGAACTCCGCTCGCGGTGGTGGAAAGAGCTACCTCACGCTTTCTCCGGCCTTCGCTGCTGCCGGCGATCGCACCGAAACTCCCACAGCCGAAAACGTGTTTGAACTCGAATACAACGAGACGAACAACGCTTTCGCGCTGAAACACGCGGTAACGGGTCGCGCATTGAAGAACCTTCCCGGCTTCAACAACCCCGTTCCCACCACTGCAGAAGAAGGCGGTCTCTACTCCTTCGTAGCGACAGGAAAAAACAATACGTTCTCGCTTCGCAATGACGCCACCGGTGGCAACCAAAACTTCCTCCACCTCGCCGGCGACAAGAGCGGTGCACAATATAATGTAGTACGTTGGAATGCCGGTAGCGGTGCGCTGAACGATGCTTCAACTTGGGCGATTGAAAGCGCAGAAGACGTCACGGATGATGATATTTTCGAAGCTGCCAACAATCGCTTCGAAGCTTTGAACCTGCTCAACGAGACGTTCGGCAGTGCCCTCGGCCAGCGCTATGTAACGAAAGAGACCCAAACGACTCTCAAGAAACTCGCAACCGGCAAGGGAGAATTAGCCGATGTGCAAGATTTGCTCTCGGCTTATGCTGACAAGACCTCGTTTGCTCTCAACATGCCCGAACGCGGCGACTTCTTCCGCATCAAGTCGAACGACGGCTCGCGCTACATCACAACAGACGGCGCTGCTGCCGGCGAATGGCAGTTGAAAACAACGACCGGCACCCCGGACGAAAACACGATTTTCTGCTTCGACGGCACGAACCTCGTGTCGCTCAAGACCGGCCGTGCCGTATATCTGAGCAACAACAAGAGCCAAGCCAAACTCGCAGCCTACGACGTGGCGACGCCCGCTACGGTAGAATTCGGTGAACTCGCCGACGGCAAGTACAAGGTTATCTTGAAGCAAGGCAACCAAAAGGCAACGGTTCACCTTTGGCAGGACGCTCGCACCAACGTTGACGGTTCAGGCGGCGACAATACGGGCAATGTGCTCACTCACCTTCAACTCGAGGAAGTTGAAAACGTACCCGTTCAGCTCAATGCCAATGGCTTGGCTTCGTTCTGCGCCCCCTACCACATGGAAGTGCCTGCCGATGTTGAAATCTACGTAGCCAGCAGCTTCAACACCGCGAAAGACCGCATCATCCTCACCCAACTCAGCGGCAACATCATCCCCGAAGGTACCGCAGTAGTCCTCAAAGGCGCAGCTTCCACGAAGATCAATCTCACTTACGCCGAAGGCAACATGACCGTAACGCCCCCCGCAGTGAACCTCTTCCAAGGTAAAGCCACTCCCTCGCAGATTGCAGCCGGACAAGAGGCTCGCGCACTCAAGGGCGACGAGTTCGTGGTGCTCAGCACGCCTTACGTTCGCGGTTTCCGTGCCTTCCTCAGCTCCGCAGCCGGCGGTGCCACTCGCTCGCAGCTCATCTTCCCCGGCGTGACGGCCGTAGACCGTGTTGCCGCCGCTGAAAACGCTGCCGCTCCCATCTTCGACCTCAGCGGTCGCCGCGTAGAAAAGCCCGTAGCCGGACAAATCTACGTACAGAACGGCCAAAAGTTCTTGCAACGCTAAAAATCTCTCGCAGCGCGTCTGCACCTGACGTGTCACATCGTGAAACGGTAGCGCGCGAAACCAACCTCGCGCCCACCGCTTCACGCCCGGCACGCTCGCAGCGCACGCTCAAATGATATTTACTCCCACAGATAAAAATCACTCGCAATGAAGAAATACACCACTCCCCTGCTCGCTCAATACGCCATCGCCACTGAAGGCCTGATGAACATGAGCCTCAAAACTCCCAAACCTGCCGCCGGCACGCTGGATGGTGCGGAAGCCGACACTTTCGAGAAGCAATTTTCGATCTGGGGCGACGACCTATCCGCCGACGAAAGCGAAGACTTGGATTTCAACAGCACCGGCATTTTCTAAATGCCGCCTTATAGAAGCGCCCGGCTCAGCACAGGCACTTCACAACCAACCCGCTCTGCTCGGGAAGTCCTCAATCGGGGCTTCTCAGCAGAGCGGGTTCGCTGTTTTGCGACGCGCCGGCCGTTTGCTCGGCGGCGAGTATCCTTGCGGGCAAGGCACAAAATCAGTCCACCTCCGTGTCCCAATCCTCGCCCGGCTCAAACATCGTCGACAAACGGCCGGCGGTCGACGGCAATGTGCCGGCCAACTCCGTCGTGTCCGCACCTTCGGCAGACGACTCCCGATGAGCCAAAGTGCCGCGCACCATTTTTTCCGAAAACTCCGCACTCTCCGACGGCAACTCCCCCTCCGCGGCCGACGACTCCTTATTATATAGCGCCGCACGCACCGCAGCCGACGAGAACTCCCCCTCCGCCGCCGAAGACTCGTCGGCCGGCGCCCCGGGATCGTCGACAAAGAGCGCGCGCACGGCCGCAACAATGCGGCGGAACTCGGGCGTGGCGTGGTAGGCCGTGTGTTTGCGCAGCATCTCCTCAAAGGGCGCGACGGCATGGCGATAGGCCGCGAGCTCGTTCTGCTGCTGCACCGCATGGCAGGCCAGTTTCGTGATTTCACGCTCGCGTTCGCGGCGCAACACATCGCAAACCGCCGACAAGATGGGCCCCAGCACCACATCCACCAAGTCATGGCCGCGCATGTAGAGATAAGCCGTTTCGGGCGTCACGCCCAAGCGCTCCATCTCGTCGCGCAGCGGTTTGTAGGTGGCGCGTGCCTGCGGAAATCGGCGTTGCAAGGCCGCAATCTGCCGATTGACACGGCGGCGCAAGTCGTCGATCATGCGTTCGGGGTGATAAAGTTGCACTTCTCTCACCTCAACCGTGCGCGCCAAGTCGGTAAGCGAAAATTGAGTGAAAAAGCCGTAGCGATAGGCCCAGACATTCCACACCAAGAGGGGGTGGACGATGCGCGAGAAGGCCGTGAGGAACGCGCGGAAGTCGAAAATCACCCGATCGTTGAGCGTGGCCATAACACACACGCGGTCGAGCACTTCGGCGTGGCACTGGAGGTTCTCAATCGCATAGACAAAGGTGTGCACCACATAGGGCGATCGGCACACCATCTCGCTGGTGGGCGTCGCGCCCTGCATGAGAAAATCGTAGTCGGCGTCGACACACGCGATCATGTGCGGCCCGAGCCGATTGGCCAAGGCGATTTTCTTGCCGCGTCCCAGCGTGAGGCGCGAGGGGAGCACCACTTCAAACTGCACATGGGGCGCGGCCTCGCTCAGGGCGTCGCGCCAAAAGAGGATGTCGTCGTAGCTTTCGACGTAGGCCACGGCACGCGGCCGCGCCGCACGCCCTTCGAGCCGAGAGGCCGCGGCGATGTAAGCCGAATTCAAGTGAGAAGAGAGACGAGACATGGCAGGGGGCGAATAAGACAGGAGAAAAAGGCGTTGTGCGAAGACCGGATCAGCGCCTCAACGGGTGATTTCCTCGATTTCAGTGACGTGATCCTCCCAACCGTCGAGAATCACCGCCGGCGAATGGGTGGTGAGGATGATTTGGCCGTGGGGATTGAGGGCGCGCACCATGCTGATCAGGCGCTTTTGCCAGTCGAAATGCAAACTCACCTCGGGTTCATCCATGAAGAACACCCCCGGTTGCCGATCCTGCACCAGGGCGGTGAGCAGAAGGATGAGCATTTGTTTCTCGCCCGACGAGAGAACGTAGGGCGAAAGCGGTTCGTCGTATTGCAGGAAGCGGAGTTCGTTGCTCGATCGGTCGAGGCGCTTGCCCGTTTCGCTGAAGAGGTCGTCGAGCAAATCCTGGAACTGCGTTTTCGCCGCTGCGGCCTCGGCGGCTTCGGCGCGCGCACTTTCGCTGCCCGAAGTGAGGAGGGCGATCATGCGGTTGCCCACATTCACTTGGTAGTCGAGATAGCGGCGTTGCAAGCGGTAGAGTTGCCAGTCGAGTTCGGTGAGCACGGCACCGTCGGCGAGCGTAGTGATGCGATCGGCGGCCACCAGGCGGCTGTCGATGGAGCGCACCAATTCGTAGCGCACGATTTCCGCCCCGTCGGGGGCGAGGGTCACACACACATCGTCGTGTTGTCCGCCGCGCAGCGTGCCGGAGGGCGCGAGATGGCCGGCGCGCTGCACGAGGCGGGCAAGGATGGTGCTTTTGCCGGCACCGTTCTTGCCACTGAGCACGTTCACGTCGGGACGGAGCACCCAATCGATGGGTTTTCGCCCGTTCCACAGACTACTGATCTCGATGCGAGCGATGTGAGAAGCGTATTGCGAAGTCATAGCGCGTTAGGTTTTGAGCCCCAATGGGGCGGGTGTGTCGACAAATATAAGCATAAAACCTTTACAATCGCCACCTTTGGTCGCCAAAAGCTCGCAAAACGTCGATTCTCCGCCAACTTCTGTCGGGAAAATCACAGGAGTGAGCCCGACGCCTAGGCGCTAATCGCGTGAGAATGTGTAACTTTGCGGTCTATTCCCTCGCGTTGCACCCCGTGTCCGCCCGCAGCGGCACGACGCGCCCGCGCTTTTATTCACAGACTAAACTATCTCCTTATTTATATGACCGCACGTCTCCTTCCGCTTGTGCTCCTGGTCGCCGCCGGCGTCACGGGAGTGGCCCGCCAACGCGTCGTCACCGGCACCGTTGTGTCGAAAAAAGACCGCCAACCCCTCGAGCTGGCCACCGCACGCCTCGTCTTGCGCAGCGACACCACGCACCTCGTGGCCGGCGCCGTGACCGACAGCCTCGGCCGCTTCCGCTTGGTCACCGAACAGACCGCGCCGATGCGCCTGCGCGTGGGCTTCGTCGGTCTTACCTCGGCCGGCCAAGATGTGAAATTCCCCGACGCCGACGCCGATAGCGTCGACGTGGGCACGATTCAGCTCGACGGCAACGACATGGCCCTGCGCGCCGCCGTGGTACGTGCCGTGGCCGCCCGCGTCGAGCAGCAGGGCGACACCACCGTCTTCAACGCCGCGGCCTTCCGCACGGCCGAGGGTGCCACACTCGAGGCGCTCATCAAGCAGCTTCCCGGCGCCGAAGTGAGCGACGACGGCACGATCAAGATCAACGGCAAGACGGTCAAGGAATTGCTCATCAACGGGAAAGACTTTTTCAAGGGCGACACGAAAGTGGCCATGAAAAACCTGCCCACGAACCTCGTCTCGCGCGTGAAAAGCTACGACAAGAAGAGCGACTACGCCGAGCAAACGGGCGTCGACGACGGCGAAGAGAGCTTCGTGCTCGACATCAGCACCAAACGCGAGCTGAACCAGAGTTTCGTGTCGAACACCGACGTGGCGGGCGGCGTCGACGACGAAGGCAGCGCCCTCTATTCGGCCAAATTCATGGGCATGCGCTTCACCGACCGCTCCCGCGTGGGCCTCATCGCCTCGCACAACAACGTGGGCGATCGCGGTTTCGGCGGCCCCCGCGGCTTCTCGATGAACAACGGCGGACGCACCACCTCGACCATGATCGGCACGGACTTCTCATGGGAGAACGGCCGCGGCAAATACGACGCCGGCCGCCTCGAAGTGGGCGGCAATGCCCTCTACTTCCGCAACGACAACCGCACCGAGACCATCTCGTCGGTCGAAAACTTCGTCACCGCCACCCAAAAGGGCAGCTTCGATGCCGCCCACGCCTATGCCAACAGCCTCAGCCAGGCCGTTCACGCCCGCCTGCGCCTGAAGTGGAACCCCGACTCGCTCACGCAGCTCTCGTTCCGCCCGAGCTACGAGTGGAGCAAGGGACGCACCACCGGCAATTCGCGCTCGGCCACCTTCGACGTCGATCCTTTCGATCGCTACGGCGTGAGTTCCGTCGACGAGGTACTGGGTCGCGTCCACGCCACGCGCTTTGTCGGTGACACCGTGCGCGTGGCCGACGCCTTCCTCAAGAACGTCAACACCCGCTACGACCTCACGCGCACCACCACCCACAAGGTCGAGGGCGACCTCAACCTCACGCGCCTCATCGGGGGGCGCAACGGCCGCAACATCACCTTCGAAGCGCGCGGCGACTACAACACCACGGCCAACGATGCCTACTCGCGCGCCGACCTCTACAAGCGCGTGGCGGCCGACGCCACAGGCCCCCGCATGGCCGCCGGCGGCACGCACCAATACACCGACCGACCCTCCACTTCTTGGAGCTACCGCGTGGGACTCTCCTACGTGCAACCCCTCGTGGGCAAACTCCTGCTAGAAACCCGCTACCGCTACCAGCACAAGTACACCGACGGCGACCGCTCGCTCTACAACCTCATGAGCCTCGACGGCTACTCCACGCTAGGCGACTTCCTCAGTGCGCACACACAGCTCGGCACCGTCTCGCAACTCTACGTCCCCGGCACCGACGGCGTGATCGACTGGCTCGACCCCGCCCAACTCCTCAGCCGCCTCAACGCCGACGACGTGCAAGCCGCCGTTCGCGACGCCCAAAACTCGCAGTACGCCACCTACCGCTACGACAACCACCGCGTGCAAGTGGGCTTGCGCTACAACGTGGGTGCCGTGCGCCTCTCGGCCGGCGTGCAACTCTCGCCCGAACGCACCCGCCTGCAATACGAGCGCGCCGCCATCGGCCGCATCGACACCGTGCGCAACGTGCTCAACTTCGCCCCCAACGTGCGCTTCCGCTACGCGTTCTCGAAAACCACCAACCTCGATTTCAACTATCGCGGACGCTCCTCGCAACCCTCCATGACGCAGCTCATCGGCGTGGTCGACAACTCCAACCCCCTCCGCATCTCGGTGGGCAACCCCGGCTTGCGCCCCGTGTGGAACCACGGCATGAACCTCTACTACAACTCCTACAACGCCGAACGCCTCCAAGGCCTCATGGCGCACGCCGACTTCAACTTAGCCACCGGCAGCATCTCGCAACTCACCGTCTACGACGACGTGACCGGTCGCCGCTTCACCCGCCCCGAAAACATCGACGGCAACTGGAACGCCGCAGCCGGCCTGACCTTCAACACGCCCCTCGACCGCGAGAAGGTGCTCAACCTCTCCACCTCGACCGATGCCAACTTCACCCGCTCGGTGGGCTTCGTGGCCACCTCAGCCGCCGCCTCCGCCCTGCCCGATGCCCCCTCGCTGCGTGAGGTGAACGCCCTCTTTGCCGGCGTCACTGCCGACAAAAGCCGCACCGCTGTCACCGCCCTCTCCGAGCGCCTCGATCTTTCCTACCGCCGTTCGTGGTGGGATCTCACCCTCAACGGACGCGTGGCCTACCAGCACTCCAACTCCTCGCTGCTCACCGCCGCCAACCTCGACACGTGGTGCTTCGCCTACGGCGCCGCGGCCAACTTCACCCTGCCCTGGGGCATGACCTTCTCCACCGACCTGCGCATGACCTCGCGCCGTGGATTCTCGGCCGCCGAATTCAACACCAACGAACTGGAGTGGAACGCCTCGATCTCGCAGTCGATGCTCAAAGACAAAGCCCTCACCCTGCGCCTCGAAGGCTTCGACCTGCTCAACCGGAAGAGCCAGATCACGCGCACCCTCACCGCGCTGGCCCGCACCGACGCGTGGACGAACATGCTCCACACCTACGTGATGCTCCACGCCATCTACCGCCTCAACATCTTCGGCGGTGCCAAACTGCCCGAGCGCCCCGAAGGCCATCCGGGCGGTGAGCGTCCCGGCGGCAACTTCCGTCCCATGCAGCCCGGCAACAACGGCGGTCGTCCCGGCGGCGGCCCCGGCGGTGGCAGTCCTCGCTTCTGATCCGGCCTCGTCGCGCGCGCAAGCGCCGATCTGTGCCCCGTTTCCTCGGCGCCCCCGCTCCACTGCGATGGCACGTCCCGTTCCCATTGCGCCGTGTCACTCTCCCTTCGCGGCGAGCCGTCCCGCTCCTTCCAGCGCGCCCCGCCCCCGAGCAACACCGCGGCGGCCACATCTCCCCAACCCCACCCTCGCCTTGTCGGCGCGGGTGGGGTTGTTGCGTTTGGGGCGACAAAACCGCACGACTTTTGCAAGAAAGTGCGCAACTATTGCGTGAAACCTGCCGACTTTTTGCCCAACTCCCCTTCATCGCCCCCGACGCTGCACGCCCGGTCGGTCGGGCTTGTTGCCCTCGCGTGCACACCGCCGGGGACAATCCGGACGGAAAACCTGCGAAAAACACCCTCTTCCCCACTTTTCCCCTCCCCACCGCCCGCTGCCCTCGCAAAATCGGCACCTTTTGCAAATCCTTTGCAAAAACGGCGATTTCGCCCGCGATTTCGAGGGCAAAAACGAGCGAAAAAATAGCCCATCGGGGCTTTTTCGCCGGCCTTTCTCGCCCAAAACGGGTGAAAAACGGGCTGAAAATCATAAACAGGCGTTGAGAATTGTGCATTTCGTCGTTTTTCTCACTTCTTGGCTTCCTACCGATGCAACTATCTCGCGCAGAAAAACTCAAAATCAGCACTTTTCCGCACTACTTTTTCGACGGTGCAAATCCAAAACTGACGGACATTTCCGGCACAACACCCACAAATCGACCCTCCAAAACGAAGAAATCAGGGAAAACAGCGCGTTTTTATAGTTAAATCCACCGATTAGTCTTGCCGCGTTCGATATTATTTAGAACTTTGTAAGACAAAATTCAAGTAATGTGCGTCACGTCCTCCGCCGTGCGCCTCTTTTTTCACCGAACCCGAAGATGAAATCAGAAAACACCTTCTCCTTCGCTTCCCCCTTCCGGTGGGTGCGCCGATCGGCCGTCGTGCTCCTCGGCACCCTCCTCGTGTTGCTGCTCCACGCCCCGCTTCGCGCGGGCGCGCAAGGCTGTCCCTCACTCGACACCGGCGATTTCACCGCCACCCTCATCGCGGCCAACAGCGACTGCCACACGCCGGCGCGACTCACCGTGACCTACCGCAACGCCGTGGCCGGCTTCTCGGCCATGGCCTACAGCGTGTCGAAAAACCGTACGAACTACAGCACGCCCGTGGTGACGCCCCGACCGGGACTGCCCGCCGTGCTCCCCCTCGACGGTTGGAACGAAGGCGAACCGATTTACATTCGCGCCGTGGCCACCTGCGGCACCCGAAAACTCACCGTCGTGCTGCCCAAAATCGTCTACCACGTGAAGGAGGCCGCCGACGTGCAGGCCACCGCCACCATCACTCCGGCCGGCGGTTGCGAGGCCACGGGCGGTGCCGTGAGCGTGCATCTCTCGGGCGTGAGCGGCTTCAGCAAAGCGGAGTTCAAACTCGAAAAAGACGGCGCCACGCCCCGCCACCCCTCCGTGCCGGTGGGCAATCTCACGGCACGAAAGCCCTACGAAGAGACGCTCTTCTTCAACCTGGCGCCCGGCCGCTACACCCTGCGTGTGCGCGCCGTGCCCGATTGTGTCCCCGCCACCCCCGGCGAGGGCTGGAAAGACGGCGCCTACGAGTGGGAACAACCCGTCGACGTGGAGCACTTCGGCGTCACGGCCACCACGATCCCCACCCGCGGCAACTGTCCGGGCGGTGTGGTCATCGGCGCGTCGAAAGTAGTGGGTATTGCCCGCCTGAAATACGAATTGTGGAAAAAAGGCGGCATGCGTGCCGGCACACCGCCCTTGCAAACGGCCAATGTGGTCTATCCGGCCTTCGCCCACACCTTCACCGGACTGCCCCTCGGCGACTATGAGGTGCGCGCCACCGCCACGGACTGCGATGCCACGGCCACGGGCTCGTTTGTGATTACGCAGGGCGAATTGGTGCACCCGAAAGTGAGCATCATCCGCCACACCTACGCCGGTTGCGCGGCCGGTCGCTTCCAAGTGCAGTTGGACGGCACCACCGCGGCCTGCCCCGCCTCCTATCGCCTCACGCCCACCGCCGGCGGCACCCCGAAAGTGCTCACCGACGTAGCGACCGAAACGGCCGAATTCTCCGGTCTGGCCGCCGGCACCTACACCCTGACCACCACCTACGGCGGACAGACGATTAACACGCCCGTAGAGATCAAGACCGTCTCGCCCGGTGTGCTGAAAATCAAGCCCACTTTGGCCGAAACTTACTGCAGCCCGACGGGCGCCATGGAAGTGACATTGGTAGATGGTACGCTCGACGAGAGTGCCACGCTCGAGCTTTCGCTCGACGGGACGGTCGTGCGCTCGGTCAACCTCAATGCGGGCGAAACCAGCAAGACCATCGAAGGCCTGCTCCCGGGCGGCTATGCCCTTACCCTCCGCACAGCATGTGGAGCCACCGTGACAACGACGGCAGCCATCGGTATGAAGAACTCGCCAATGATCTCAATATACCCTGAAGTCCAAGGCGACATGGACTTCTGCCAACCGCAACCAATGGCCAAAGTAAGGATGCGCATCGAGCTGGCGCGACCAAATGATGACGGGGACCCCGAGGTACAGAAAAGTCTGATTCGCACTTTTCTGACGGGCGCGACCTATACGGTGCGCGACGGCGACAAAGTTATCGCTTCAGGCCCAATGCCGGTCGAAGAAATCATTCGTTTTATGGAGACGAATTCCTCTGCGAGCATGGTTTTGTTACTACCACTCAACGATCACCCGCTCAGCTTTTCTCTCCAAATGCCTTGTGGTACGCCCACGATTCCTGCGCTCATGAAACTGAACGAGTTTCCGATAGATCCATCGACCAAAGATTCTGCAGTAAAATATCCCCTGGCCGTCTTTTCCGATAAGTCGTCTTGTGACAAATACGAAGTTCGCATCGCTCAACGTGCGTCGTACGAACGCGAAAACGTCACGGTGAAGCTAATTGACAACAACACCGGGCGCTCTTTGGGCGAAGTGACTCCTCCGGAGGAGTACGCTTATAACGGATCGACGTTCGAAAATGTGCCTCCCGGAGACTACTATTATGAATTTTGGTCGGACTGCCCGAATGCGCCCCACCACCGCAGCGATGTTTTCACTTTGAAAAACGATGAACCGGAATCAGGAGTAAACACCGAATACGCCAAAGGCTGCGAACCTACAGGAAGCATCAGTTATTACTATATTTTGCCTAGCAGCGTAAGCGCCTCAACCAAGGGCAAACTCTATCGTGCAGATGGTAGTTTGGTGGAAGAAGGGAAAATCAATCAGCGCAAATTCGAGCACCTCGCCCCGGGAAAATACAAGCTCGTCGTTGTTCCTGCCCCCCAAGAAGGTGACAATTGCACAGTAGATGGCTTCACGCGTGAAATTGAAGTAATAGCATACAAAGATAAGCCGGGCGACACTCCGGATTATTATGCAGAGGAGATACAGAACCTCACAGCGACGCTAGGTACCTTTGGCACCTACACAAACACCCTGAGCTTCGATTTCGTATCGATACCCGGCACTCACACCCTGAAGGTGGAGGATTACCACAGTTCTCCCATCACAAAGACCGTTACCATTCCCGACAACGGGAACAAGACGAACAAGGTTCATGTGACCTTTAACAACCTGGCAGAGTATGCAACACTAACCTTTCCCGCCGGAGAATGTGGAGCCAAAACCCAAAGAACCTACAATCTCGCTAGAATCTCTACCGGTAAAAGAGCGGAACTTCAGGACGCACTACGTGTAACAAACATTCCCGCCATTCCGGGATGCCGCAAGGGAAAAGTCATCTTGCACTCAAACCTTGTAGCAATGGGGGTTCCACAACGCCCCACAAAAATTTATTTGGATAGAACTAGTTACGGAGGAGGCGGTACTATAGATTCTATCACTTCTCCCAATATCATTACAGATCTGGAAATAGAGAATGACGGCCCCCTCACACTATCCTATCATTACGATGGGGAAATTGTTGATAATTTCAGCATAAACGAGAGTGACTTCATGGGTTATCCTTTCTTGTATCCGGATGTGCAGACGCTGCGCACCTTACTCGGCGATAAAGGTTTCATAAAGATCCAAAACACTTTCGCTGCGCCCACCGATCATCTCCACATTCGGATCACCAACAACGACAACGGGAGGGTTTTGCACGAAGAGACCATCGTGGGGACGGCCCCCCACACCTATGAAATGGTTCCCGGCTCTTACACCGTGAGCTATGAAGCGCTCGATGGCTGCTATGTGGGACAAACAGGCGAACAACAACAAACCGTGAATCCCGCAACATTGGTAATCAGAGTTGTTGGAAGTTCAATGATGTGCGCCAACGACGGCGTGATCCGCGTAAGTTTGGATAAGGAGTACGGCAACGCGGATCTCATCAATTACGAAATTACGCCTCAAAAGGGAGGGCCCGCAATCCAAGGCCAGACCACCACACCGCTTGTGCCCAAAGAATTCCCGGGATTGGAAGCCGGTTCTTACAACGTCAAGGCAACCGCCACCATTCTTCGGGGATTCGACGGACTGCCGCACAGCTACGAAACAACAAGTACAGCTTATCTGAGCACACCTTACACAAACCCTCTGTCGGTTCGTCCGGATCCGGTCAAAGGCTCTCCGGCCATCACCGAATGTGGAACGGGTGGCGCGATCGGCTTGCGCATTCAAGGTTCGCGCTCCAACAAAGTAAAAGTATTCATCACCGAGACCCCTTCAGGCCCCATCAACCCGCGCCAAGAAATTACCCAAAACGATAACGGTTCCTGGGGACAAAACCTCGCTCCGGGTAATTATAAGCTCTTTGTCACGGATGGATGTATGGACATTATTGTACCTACAGCCACTGTGCAGAACAGTGAGTTCAAAGCTGCTGTGAAACCTTATGAGTGTGTAAGCGTGGATGTGCAATCTCCCCACTCTGGAAAATTGAATTTCAGCACAATCATGAGCCTTGCCTCCTATGATCGTGAGCTGAGAAGTAATTTGCTCGATAACGTAGAGTTGCAAGTCGTCTCTCCCGGTTCAGCTCCCGATGAAACCAACTGGGGAACGTATGATAGATTATCTTATTTTCTCCCTCCCGAAACGCACCCCTACGACTACCACTTCAAGTCGTCAACGGATCGCTTTGACTTCAGAAACGGATACGATATCATTTATCGCTTCAAAAACTGCCCGCCTTCAATGAAACGTGTGCACCAAGCACCGGGCTCTTTCAAAGTCTGCAATCCGTTCGAAGTCTTCGTTTACAGTGTAGACAGTTGTACTTACGAACAATTCGTCATCCACGAATACGATGCAGATCGTCCTTATCGTATCGAGGTGCGCAATAATAAAACGAATCAAGTCATCTACGACCAAGTTCGTACGTTCCCGTATAAAGCCAACCACGGAGACATCTGGGAGAATCAGTTCCGCTATCCCTACGGCGGCGAATACACCATGACTATCACTTCGATCAACGATCCGCTGATCCCTCCCTATGTCGCTCAAATCAAACACAAGGTAATCTTGAAGAAGGAATTTGTCATCACTGCAGGAGAATTCAGGGGGGATAAGAAAATGGTCAGCTGTACCTCTGCGAATTATCGAATCGGTTGGAACTCCGGCAGTCAGAAGTGTTACCTCAGAACCGACGTAAAGGTATTCGACAAAGCAACGGGGACAGAGGTTAAACCCTACTTCTCACGACCGGTATACGATGATGGAAGTCAGTATGACCGATCTTTCATGCTACGCCGCAACAATGTGTATGTGCTGAAGGCCTATGAAGATGGGCAATTTGTCTACTCCGAAGACTATACCGTAAAATACGATATGCCCATCAACTACAAGCATATTGACATCGATCTCTTTGACAAGTGCCACGAACCCGATGAACAATTCGCACCGGTATCTACAAACAAAGAAGAAGACCTCAACTACATTGTAGAAGAACTGCCTGCCGGAGTCAAAGTTTATGACAAAAATCTTGAATATGACGACTTCTTGAAAATCCTTCTTCATGACAATGTCAACAACCGTACATATGAGTCACACGACATATCTCATTTTACGAGAACACGCTCTTCGGATAAAAGGGATTATCCAGTCATAATGGTCAGAACGTGGAACGAAATCAAAGCCGTAGGAGACACAATTAAAAATGTCAGGCCGAAGATACCTGTCGGAACCCACACTTTGGAAGTGCTAACTTCGTGCGGAGACCGACACACCTCGACATTCAATGTGACTTATGCCCCGTCTGCCGTCTCCAAGGTATCGTTTACGGACGTCAAGTATCAATGCGATGGTAAGCTGTCATTCACTCCGACCGGAACAGCAGCATTCCCGGACAAGAGTGACCCGGTAAACATCGTAAGCTATCGTCTCAGCGACGACAAGTACACGACTTACAACTGGGGAGATCCGGCAGAAACCTACAATTACACCGGATATGTCGTCTATAAATTGTCGTTTGAAGACGGTAGCACGTGCGAGCGTTCACAGTTTTACGACTTCAGCACTGCACCCCTCGCCTTCGACAAATCGAGCACCGTCAGCTTCTTCTGCTCCGGAGCCGACAAGGGAGAAATCAACGTAGGCCTCAAAGGCGGCCATCCGCCCTACACCTACGAGTTGCGCACCCTCGACGGCCTCCTGCTAGAAAAGAAAACAGCACCGGGAGCCGTAACCTTCGAGCAAGGAGTACTTGGTTCTCGCTATCGCATCGAAGCCACCGACGACTGTGGACTCACGCATATATACCAAGACGTCTTGCTGCAAGACCCCGCGTCCATTTCGGGAAGCATGAACCGTCGTGTTTCTTACTGCGAAGGCGCACAAGGCCGACTCGAAGCCATCACTTTCCCCGGCGCCACCTATACATGGACACGCCCGGATGGCTCACAGTCACACGATAAAGTCATTACCTTCCCAGCCACGGCAGCCAATGCAGGAAAATATAACGTAAAGATCCAACTCAATTCCTGCAACGCTACTCTGTACGGACAATACGCTGTACAAGTTGCGCAACTCACCGAAAGCACCGGCGCACACACCAATCGAAGTTGTGCAGGACAAAGTGCAGTATTCGCCCCTCCCGCACCTATCGCCAAGCTCGACGGAGAAGATGTCGACAAAGAAGACCTCACCTACCAATGGCAATACACCAAGACCCCGAACGATGAGACCTCATGGAAGCCCATTTTCGGTGCCACCGACGCCTCGGTAGAATACGTTGCCGCCTATCCCGGCACCTACTATCTGCGTCGCACCACCCAACTCGGTGAATGTAGTGCCATCGGAGGCGTATGTACCCTCACGGTCGATCCCGGTATCACCGTGACCATGTCGGCCGGCGAGCGACGTGTGGTCATCGATCACAAGAACCCCTTCCTCCTCACCGCAGGAATCGTCTCGGGTCCCGCAGCGCGCACCTACCAATGGCAGCGCAGCCTCGACGGCAAACAGTGGAGCAACATCGCCGGAGCCACCGAAGTGACCTACACCGAGACGCAACGTCTCTCCTCCGTGGTCTACTATCGTCGCATCGTCCGCTCCGGCACCTGCGAAACGAAGGGCGAACCCATCACCGTGGTCTTCAAACGTCGCTATCCCGCGATGATCAATCCGCAAGTGCGACAGCGTGTCGACCAACATTGGTAAACCGCCCATCGGCACAGCACGCATGAACCACAGCCCTCCACTCATCTTCTGTGTAATGAGTCGCGAGCCGCCCTCCTCAAAAAGGAGGTGCGGCTCGCTTTTGTTTTTCGAAATTACGGCTGTCCGCTTAAAGTTTGGCTTAAGGGTCAAATATACTGGAGATAGAGGAAATGAATGAAACTATCTCCGCCCTCAATCGCGGTAAGCGAAAGGACGAGAGCGGGCGCACAATCTACACATTTCTCCCCATTCGGTTGGCAGAGACCATGTTACAGAGCATAGAATTTCCCGTATATATCGAATCTCTGTGTTCTACACTAAACTACAAAAACAGGGGGCTTTCGCAAAAAAAGTGAGCGTTTTTAAGCGAAAACCGTCCATTCTCGTCAAAAAGTTGTATATTTGCCTTGGATAAAAAAACGAACCACGCAAAAATATGAGTAGTCGCAACGAACGTCTGGACATGCTCCGCCTGATCTTGGGGCGAGCCGCTGTCGGGAGTCAAGAAGAGCTCCTTCAAGTACTGCGCGCCGAGGGCTACCCGGTGACACAAGCCACGCTGTCGCGCGATCTCCAAAAGCTCAAAGCCGCCAAGGTGTCGAGCGAGGAGGGTTATCGGTATGTGCTGCCCGAGCACCCGGCCTATGTTCGCCAAATCGCCCCTTCGCTCCACACGCCCGAATTTCTCCGCACCTCGGGTTTTCTGAGCATGGAGTTCTCGGGCAATCTGGTCGTGATGCGCACCCGTCCGGGCTATGCAACGAGCATCACCACCGAAATTGACGCCCACAACCCCGAAAGCCTCTGCGGCACGATCGCGGGCGACGACACCATTCTGGCCGTCATCCGGGAGGGCTTCGAACGCTCGCGCGTGGTCGAAGAGTTGGCCATGATTCTCCCCGCCGTGCGCGGAAGAATGTGAGCCGCGTGAACGGGTAGAATAGGTAAACAAGTAGACCGGCGGACGAGCGAACCGGTAGACAAGTTGACGAGTAAACGAGTAGACCGGCCAACGAGTTAACATAGAAACAGGTACACCGGTGCCGATTTGCACGCCCGGCGAAACAACAAACCTCCCCAACCAATGCCCAAATTTCTGAAAATCATCCTCTCTTTGGCGATGGTGATGGCCGTCTTTTATTTCACCTCCACGCCTTCGCCCACGACCACACTGATCCGCTTGGCCTTTCTGGCAGCGTTGATCGGCTTCATGCTGTTCAGCGTGATCCGCCGCAAAGACGAGGACGAATAGTCGGCACAGCCCGACACACAAGGCGTGCAATGAGGGGTACATCGCCCTGAACGCGCAGCCTCCCCTAAAATAAAACACGAGAGATGCGCCGCCCGGGGAACATTTCTCGCGTTGATCGTCCGGCCGGGATAACCGGTCTCCGCCCTGCGCAAAACAAGTGTCCTAAGTATATTCCCCAGAGTTCAAATCTTATGCTGAAACTTACGCTCTATTTCTTTCGGTCCTTCATCATCGTAATGGGCCTGTGGCTTTTGGTCGAAATGTTCACCCAACTTCCGTTGCGGCAGGCCTGGGCGCTGCTGTGGCCTGCGCTGATGATGGGCTTCGTCATCGGCAGCACCGGAGTCATCGAAAAGTATTTCCGCAAACGCAAACAGCGAAAGCAAAACGCCCACGCGGCGGAACCCTCAACCGACGAGTTGACACAATAAACGCGTCGACCCATCAATCCGAGCGGCACGCTAACGATTAGCGTGCCGCTCGGTTTTTCTCCTTTCTCCCATCGCCGCGCTGACGAAGCAGTGGGCGCACGGGTAAAAAGACAAAACGCGAGCGTTTGACGAATAAGGGCAGGTTCGCCGCTTTATTCCTCGATGAGGGTGGCGAGGTGGGCGCGATAAGCATCCCAGTCCTCGATCGGGCGACGCGCCACACCGCTTTCCATCGCGGCACGCGCCACGGCGGCGGAGACTTCGACAATGAGCCGCTTGTCGACGGGCTTCGGGATGAAGTAGTCGGCGCCGAAGGTAAGTTCTTTCAGTCCGTAGGCCTCGGCCACATAGGCGGGGACGGGCTGTTGGGCGAGGGCGGCGATGGCGCGCACAGCACCTTGCTTCATCTCCTCGTTGATGGCGGTGGCGGCCACGTCGAGGGCACCGCGGAAGATATAGGGGAAGCCGATCACGTTGTTGATCTGGTTGGGATAGTCGGTGCGACCGGTGCTCATGAGCACTTCGGGGCGGGCGGCTTTGGCCTCCTCGTAGGTGATTTCGGGCACGGGGTTGGCGAGGGCGAAGATGATGGGGTGCTCGGCCATGCTGCGCACCATGTCGGCGCTCACGACGTTGGCTTTCGACAGGCCGACGAAGACATCGGCGCCGCGCATGGCCTCTTCGAGGGTGTGGACGTCGGTGCGCTCGGTGGCAAACTCACGCTTCTGGGCGTTGATGTCGGTGCGCGACTGGGCGATGACGCCGCGCGAGTCGAGCATGATGAGGTTTTCGCGGCGCGCGCCGAAGGAGAGGTAGAGGCGGGCGCAAGAAATGGCGGCCGCACCGGCACCGTTGACGACGATGCGCACGTCTTCGATGCGCTTGCCCACGACTTGGAGGGCGTTGAGCAGTCCGGCGCAAGAGATGATGGCCGTGCCGTGCTGGTCGTCGTGCATGACGGGGATGTCGAGCTCGGCTTTCAGGCGCGTCTCGATTTCGAAGCATTCGGGGGCTTTGATGTCTTCGAGATTGATGCCGCCGAAGGTGGGGGCGATGGCTTTCACGACCTGAATGAAGCGTTCGGGGTCTTTCTCGTCGACCTCGATATCGTAGGAGTCGACGCCGCCGTAGATTTTGAAGAGGAGGCTTTTGCCTTCCATGACGGGTTTGCCGGCCAGGGCGCCGATGTCGCCGAGACCGAGCACGGCGGTGCCGTTGGAGATGACGGCCACGAGGTTGCCCTTGTTGGTGTAGCGATAGGCGTCTTGGGGTTGCTTTTCGATTTCGAGGCAGGGCTCGGCCACGCCGGGGCTGTAGGCGAGCGAGAGGTCGTGGGCGGTGGCGTGGGGTTTGGTGGGAACGACGGCAATCTTGCCGGGACGGCCCTGTTCGTGGTAGTCGAGGGCTTCTTGTTTGCTGATTTGTGCCATAATGTCTATGGGGGATTAAGTGGAAGGGGCGCGCCGTTTGCCACGGTGTGAGCGAAAAGGGCGAAAGGGCTGCGCTGCGTTTTGCCTTCCCTCACCGTCGGGAGAGGAGATGGACACGTTGTGTGGGCAAAGTTACGGATTTTTTCGTGATGGGCGGTGCGAAATGGGCGAAAGCCCGCGGGGAAAATCACGGATGCTCCCCAACCTTGTACAAAAAAACCGCTCGCACGGGCATGGAAGCTGTGCGAGCGGTGGAGTATTTAGCCCCGAAGGGCATATTGAGCAAGGGGGAATCCTTAGGGCATGACGAAACGCTGGGTGAGTGTGGTGACCTTGTTGGACACGCGCACCACATAGGCGCCCGGCATAACGACGGTTCCGGTGTTTTCGCTGCCGGCTTCGACCTTGAAGCGGGCTTGAATCTTACCGGCGGCGTCGAAGACGAGGGCTTCGGCGGGTTCGTCAGTGAAGTTCTTGACGGTGAAGTTGCGACGCAGGTCGGCCGAGATTTGGAATCCGCGCTGATCAGCGGTGGCTTTCGCGCCGTTGCCGAGGATGGTGAAGCGGTGTGCTGCATCGCCCTGGGCTGCGGTGAACTCATAGGTGTCGCCGTCGTGGATGGCGCGGGTGAGTCCGGTGCGCTTGTCAAGGAGGGTGTACTCCTGAGCGCCGTCTGCTCCGTCGATGTGGAAGGTGAGCTTGTAGTTCTGCTCGCCTTCTGCGGGCACGAATCCAAGTTTCGTTTCGCCGATGGTCTCGGTCGTCGTCACTTGGTAGCTGCGATCCTGCATGGCGTAGAGCGCCGTCTCACCGGGTGCGAAGATCTTTTCACCGTCCCAACCGTTGTCGTAGCGATCGGTGGTACCTTCGGCTTGAACGAGCCAGAGGCGGTCGGCCGACTTGGCGCTTTCGACATCGACAGCCAGCGAGTGGAAGCGACGTTCGGGCGCGCGGTTTTCGGTAGCCACCACATTGACGAGGTCGGCATAGCGGTATTTGAGCGTACCGGCTCCGGTGCTCTTGACCATGAAGCTGGAGAGCGACGGGATGTCCTTCGGCATACCATTAACATAACCTGCGAGGTTAGCGGGGATGGCCTTGGTGTACTGACCTTCGGTGACGCCGGTGTTGATCGTAGCGTTGGCGCCGTTGTTGGCGATCCAGTCCTTACGCGAACCGGTGTTGAAGAGGTAGACCACCTTGTCGGCTGCCGTAGCACCGGAGAAGTCGAGTTTCTCGATGTTCATCGCGCCGGTGTAGGGGTTGGCCAGGATGTTCATATCCTGATAGTTGGTGGCCGAGGCCATACCGTTCACGTTGAAAGTGAAGTCGCCGGTGTTGAGTTCGCCGATGAAGCGATAGTTGGCGGGTTTCGGCTGGGTGATTTCGTAAGCCTCGCCCTGCGTGAGCGTACCGGTGGTGACGTCTTCCCACTTCTCGTCGGAGTTGGGGACATTGAGCGTACGGTTGTACTTGCGCACCCAGGTGCTTTCGAGAGGCAACTGATCGCGGTTGGCGGACTTGACGGGCGAACCGAAGTATTGCCAGGTGGCGTAGGTCTTGTTGCGGTTGCCGTCGAACGACTTGGCAAACATTTCGACATTCGCCTTATAGTTGGGATTGTCGGCGGGCTTCTCGATGAGGAAGGTACCGTTGGGCTTGCCTTCTTCGGCCTGCACGACGGTGTATTCGGCTACGCCTCGATCCCTGAGGTTATCTGACGGTTTAACACTGTAGGGATACTGAAGATCCCACAGATAAGCCTTTTCTTTGAGGAGAATTTGGTTACCGGGAGTAGCGACCATGGCACGACCGTTTTCAGTCGCGTTCACATAGTTGCGCACTACGCGGTTTTGGTCAGCATAAAGGTCGCGAATGGCCGTTTCACCATAGGGTGCAATGTCTGATCCAGTCGGATTGCTATTGACACTCGCAAAGACAACATCCGACAACTTGTTGTTGGCATAGTTGCCTACGAGGGTGTTCGGCACGAAACGGCCCGTCCAGTTCTCGGCGTTGGCCCAGTCGTTGTTGATATAACCATACCAGTAGTTCAATTCACTGGCGTCGAGGGTGAAGGTGTTCGTACGGAAGAAGCGCTCTGCCAGTACACGGGTTTCACCGTCACCGACATCGTTCTGTCCCTTGGCCTTCACGGTGGCGAAGTAGCTACGGCGGTCGCCGGAAGCGGTGCCTTCGGGCTGCTTGAGCACAGCGTCGAAACCATCGGTGGTGATGGGCGTCGTTCCGCGCTCGAAGGATTCGAGAGGATAGCCGTCGGTGTTGAAGGCGTCGGTGGTCATCGCCACGAAGAGGCGAGCATTCTGACCATAACCACGGCGGAAGGTGATTTGACCCTCACTGATCTGATAATCGGTGGCGGGTACACGCACATATTGGTCAGTGGCGGCGTCGATTTCACGCCAAACCTCATAACGCGTGGTCTTCTCCGAGCCGGCTACACCTGTTGCTTTGAGCTGGCTGCTGAGATCCATCGTCTGGAGGGGGCGCCAAACATCGTTGCCTTGCGGAGAAAGCGGCACCTCATAGCGCTGCTGCAGCGTATAGTAGTAGTGTTCCTTGGGCAGTTTTCCGGGCAGTTTAGGCAGCGTGGCGATGTTCAGTTTGTTAATCGACAGATTGGCCATGCCATCAGCTGCCATAGTGCGGTCTACCTTGATATCAGCATTGTCACCGCCCAGTGCTTTTTGGAATGCAGCGGCATTACCTCCCTTATAAACCGACCAGTTGTCGCTTTCAAAGGAACTGTATCCTCCTATATAAGCACTGTTGTCCAGTAGGTTTTTGGACAAATCAAGGATTTGAACTTTCTTATATCCTAAGTGGGGAAAGGAAGTCAGAAGATTTTCCGAAAGATTCAATTCAAGTGTCGAGGCAGTCGAACCACCGGGAGCAAAGTCTTTCAGTTTGTTGGTCGCGAGATTGAGCGTTTCGATCTGATCACTTTCAGTTCCCAAAGCATAGCGCCCCTGTGCGTTAGCCGATCCGAGCACATTGTCGTGCAAATCGACATAACGGAGGGCAGGTGCGGTGTTGAAGGTGGCATCTTTGAGCGTTTGCGAAGCGGAAACGAGTTTCCACATACCATTTTCGCCCGTGATTTTGATCACACCGCCTTGGGTGGCGGCCACATTCACCTCAAACTCGCGATCTTCGGTCAGATTGTACATCTGACGAATGTTCTTGCCGTCGTTCTCGTAGTCGATAAAGACGATGGGCCAGTGGTCGCGCGTCACCTTCGTGGGATCTTCGGGCGCAAGAGTGAATTTCACCTTGCCTGCGGCCGAAGCCTTGATGAGGACAACGCGATCGAGAAGGTTGTGAGTGGTTTCTTCGGACTGCGCCGGCGTGGCTTGCGCCTGTGCGCGCTGTGCGAAGGATCCCATCAGCAAGCCGGCAGCCAGAATGGCGGGCAGGCTTCGCTTCACGCTGAGGGCAGCCGTGAGACTACGAATCGGTAAGGAATTCTTTTTCATTGCAGATGGGAATGTTTAGTTGATGACACGTCCGTTGATGTGGATGAAGTTCGGTCGTCTTCCGCTGAAATCTTCGCTCAGATAGAATCTGCAGGTATAAACTGCATTGCGACGGATTTGGCCGTGATAGGCAGTGTTAGCCGTTGCTCCTGCGATGCGAAAGTAACATTTTCCGCTTTGAGGATCAGGGTAATTGGCATCTACCTTGGCTGTATTTTTAGCCGTTTCATCTGTTGACCAACGAGAAGTGTATGTGATCTCGAGATAAGTCATTCCGTTGAGATCTTGCGCGCCGAAAACCGGGTGAGAAACAAAATGCTCAGGAAGATAGATGGAGATGGTGGGATAAGTTTTCACACCGTTGGAAATGGTCGGCGTTCCTAACGCGGGAAGCTCGATCGGGTCGAGATAGGGGTAGTCTGTTGCCGAAGCCTTGTGCTTGAGATCGTAGTTGGCGATTGGACCTCCGACAGAGAACTTGGCAGGAACATTGAGCACACGAATGCCGGTGATCGTGAAATCGTAGGGATTATATTCCCATCCAAAAATGCCTTCAGCTTCTGCTGTGGGAATGATGTCGATGCGGGCAAAGAGACGCTCGAGCTTCACTTCGCTCTTGCTCAGCGAGGTCAATCCACTGACTGCATTCGTGGGCGACTCCACGTCGCGAAGGGCTGCGCTCATGGGGATGGGCTTCTTCGCGTCGTTGCCAAAGAAACCGCGGATGTAATCCTTGGTGTTGAACTCGAGTTTATTGAAGTCGGTTTCCACACCGGAAATGCCCATGCGCTCAGCATCGTCGGCTTTAAGGTTGGCGGCGAAGAAGAAATCCTTCTTGCCGAGGAAGCTCTCTACGTTGAAAACCGCGGTGTTCGTTCCACCGGTTGCAACGTCAAAGGATTTACCCGTGAGCGTAGAGACATAGGGCGAACCGGCGAGGATGACATTGTCAACCTGGTCTTCTTTGTCCGCGGCATCGGTGTTGACCGATTCGCCGGTTTGCGAACGGACATCGACTTTCCAAGCAATCTTTTCAGGCTTGGGCGCAGGGTATTGCGTTTCTTCATCGGCGGAGCAGGCCGTGAAGCTGAGCACGGCTGCGGCGCTCAAAAGGAGAAAAATGTTCTTAGTCATTTCGTGGTTGGCTGCTGAGAGAAAATAGAGCATAAAGGGCGAACGGCTGAACGTACGTCAGACGTTCGCCCCATAAGAGTGGCGTTGTGCTCGCAAAAGTTTAGAGACGTTCTGCTACTTTGTCGTTACCAGCGTATCCGGGCACGGTCACTGCATCCCACTTTTTAACTGTCATCTTAAATTCGAGGACGACAGCATTGTCGGGGCTGGGAGAGCCGGGGCCTACGACGTGCGCGTGAAGGACGTAACGGCAGTTACGATCGATCTTGCGGGGAAGGAGCACTTTGTAGTAGCATTTTACGGCATCGTTGCTGAAGTCGCCGCCTGCGGGAGGGGGGAAGATGCCGGCAAGGGGATTGCCGTCGCCCAATTTGGCAGGGAGTTCGAGCAAGATGTAGGGGGCAGGCGCATCGGCCGGGGTCTTGCCGGTGATGTCATATTCGTTGACATAGACCGTGGGGAGCGCAGATGTGGGCACGGCATCAGCAGGGGTGAGGGGAGCGGGGATGGCGGTAAGGTCGGCGATTTGCGTTTTCGCGCCATCTACGCGGCTGGTGATGTCGTCATTGACACCCACATAAGTTTTGCCGGGGAAATCTTTATAGGTGTAGAGGCCTTTTTGCTGATTGGGAATCAATTTGTCCCAATTATAATAAAGCACTACATCGAAACGGGAAACGGCACGCTTGACGCTCACCTCGATTTTGTTGTCCTGTGTGTTGGGGTTGGCAAAGTTCACCGCTTTGGTTCCTGTCATCAGGAGCGGCGTGCTCAGATCGTTGACCGTTGCAATCGTTTGTGACACGGCTTTTTGGAGCTGATCGAGCGTTGTGATCTCATCGGTTGCGCCGACTGCCAAACGGCTGCGCACGGCATCGGAAAGATTGAGCAAAGTGATGGCGGTCAGGCCGTTTACGTCCGCTGCTTTGACAGGGAGATAAACCGTTTGCGTGGAGGGATCGTTGTTCAACCAGTCGCCCACGGTGGTGGCTTCGAAGTGGAAATAGCCGGCAGCAGCGCCGCCCGAGTTGGGGGTGATGGGCTTTTTGTTCTGTCCTTGGAAGAAGACCACATCCACCTTGTCGACGTGATTTTCTGCCGGTGTGGCAATACCGCGGGTATCGCGCTGCACGAGATCCTCGGCGCCGAAGCGGAGTTGGAGTTTACCTTCACCGCCGGAAGGTCCGTCGGGTTCATAGGACTTGTTGCAAGCGCCCAAAAGAATCGCCGCGACGGCCAGGAGTGCGATGCTGAGCGTATGGATTAGTTTCATCGTTATTCGCTTTTGACGGTGTAGACGACCTTATTATTGTATTTGATGTCGAAGATCGGTGTGCCCGGTGCTGCAGGTTCCGTGGGCAGTTGGAGTTTGGCCTCGGTTTGTTCTTGGAAAGCGCTCTGACCGGCTTGGTTGCCGAAGCGGAGCTTGTCGAGGTTGTCACTACCCACAATGAACTTCGCATTGTTGACACGCGGCACGAGTTCCACGAGTCCGAGCTGTACGAGTCCCTTCTCGGCCGTGATGATGCGCACCGTGGAGGCACCGCCGGGGAAAGTGGGTTCGTCTACTACGACATTGAAGTTATATCCGGCATAGACACGGCCGATTTTACCCGTACACCAGTCCTCAATGTTATAATTGAGCGTGAGTTGGAAACCTTCTTTTGCCGTAATCTCGTAGGCGTTGTTGCGCACGGTGGAGAACTTCGAATAGTTCGCCGCGTTGGGCAGCACGTAGTAAGCACCTGTCTTGACTTCCTGTTGGTTCTCGGTGAAAGCGCTTTGCCAAATCGAGAACTTGTAGTAGTCGTTGTTGCCACCGTCGGTGATATAGAAGGACGTGGATCCGGTTACGAAGCCGGGGAGTGCGGGATCGTTGGTGTCGACGCGGCGGAGGTATTCGGGAACGTAGTAGGAAGTGACGTAATCGTAGAGCGTGGTGGGCTGTCCGGGTTGCTCACTGAGGGCAAGGTAGTGCGCCTCTGAGTTGGCAAGCATCTGCGCCTTGGTGAAACTGTTGGTTTCGGCCAACTCTGTGGGGGCATAGAAGTCAGTAGAGAACTGACCGTTGGTGGGATAGTCGTCGCCTTGGAAGTAAGGGTTGACAAAGAGGGAGAAGTACTTCGGCACGTTCACGAGCGAGAGTCCCTTGAAGGGGATGACGCGCTTGAACTTGATGTCGGTCGCCTTGGGTGCGCCGCCTACTTCGTCGACCTGCACCACCCCTTTGAGGGTGAGCTTCACTTTGGCGAGCGAGCGGATGAGTTCCACCTGTTCGTCGCCATCGGCTTCGAAGTGCTGCGGGTCGGTTTGGAGTTTACCCTTACCGTTGCGCTCTGCCACGATGGTCATGTTGCGATAGACGCGGGTCATGAGCATGGGCTTGGCTTCTGAAGGGCGATAGCCCGCGGGGAAAGCGATGTGCGTCAGCGCGTTGTTGGCAAAGAGCTGTGCGCGGTTGGTGATACCGGTGAGGGGAACGGTGAGTCCCCAGTCTTGCTCGTTGGCAATAAAGAAGAAGTCGCGCTGCCCTTCGGTGAGCTTGAAAGGCTTCGACCACACGGTGGTTTGGCCTTCCGGCTGATTGGTGAAATCAGCGACCGTGTGCATTTTGTTATAGAGCACCGCTCCGCTGGGCGTGTCGCAAATGATGAGTCGCACCGTCTTGACGCGGTCTTCAAAGTCGGCACTGGTGTTGATCGTGCCGGCCACGCCTCTAATACTTACGGCAGCCGACATATACACAGACCCCGGTGCCTTGGGCTCTTCCGGTCCGATAAACTCTTGCTTGCATCCTGCTGTGAAAGCCAGGAGCACAGCGAGGCTCGCTGCGAGTCCGGTGCGGTGTAAAATGTCGTTCAAAGGGAGCATAGTCATATTGTGAAAAGCGTCGTGCTGAGTGCTTCGGCGCGGTGGAGAGGGGGGTGTATAGGCGGCACTGAGGCCGCCTTTACACAGAGAATGGGGTTCTTATTATTTTCCGAACACGAACTCGAACGTGTGCACCAACCAGTCGTTGATGAAGACGCCGGCACACATGTACTGTCCGCATCCGTTGCACTTATCCTTGATGAGGAACTTGACATCGATGTCGTGTTCGCAGTTGGGATTGAAGTTAAACTTGTTCTCGGGCTTGCTGGCGTAAGCGAGAATAGCGGCAATGAGGTCGTGTTGGATATCAGCGGGCATGTCGACGTCGCGGGTTTGTCCGTTGGCGCTGTGCGAGATGCGCACGGAGCTGCCGAGGCCGGATTCGAGGTCGAGGAGCGTATATTTGGCAGTGAGTGCCGTGTCGCCGTACACCACGGGGCCGTTCGTCGGGTAGACGATAGCGGGGGGATTCAACGGGTGCGTTGCGTCGTAGTTGTAAGATCCGTTGCCGGATTTGATTTCAAGTCCGAACTCGCGTACCGAAGGCGCTTGCTTGCGCTCGCGGATCGATTTGTCGAGTACTACGGAAACATTGAGTCGGTAAGTGAGTTCGCCGACCGACACGGCGATGTGCTGTTCCTGCGTTCCGTTCTTTGCAGGGTTCTTCAGTACGACCGAGTGGTTGGATTGTCCATGATAGACACGGTCGTTGGCCAAATTCATATAGTTGTTGTCAGCACCGTAGCGGAGAGAGGCGAAGACTTCGCTCTTCTTCTTGCCGATTTTGGCGTCAGAGACATTGAATTTGCCGTTCACTCCCGTCCAGGCGTAGATGTTGTAGACGCGATCTTGATCGGGGGTGGGGTTGTTGATGGGGAGTTTGATCTCTGTGAAACCCTTTTGTTGGTTGCCGAGATCGATGTCCTTGAGTTCAGCGCTCGCTGCGAGACGATTGTCCTCGTCGAAGGCAAAGAGGTGAACGTTGGTTTGTGTGTTCAACCCGATGGAATCTGCCTTACAAGTCGTGTTGTAGAGTTTCACATACACAGCCTGGGGGCAGTTGTCGAGGTCATCGTGGAACATGGATTCGCAGCCTGTAAGGAGCAATCCCAGTCCTAAGGTGAAAAACACTCCGGTAAGCTTGTTAGGTAAATTCATCGTGATGTGAGAAAAAAGAGAAAGAGAAAAAAAGTGCGGCGAGGGAGAGGGATTTCTCCCTCGCCGCGGGTATATTCGTTGTTGACGATGATCAGTTGACCGATGTCAACAAGGACAGACAAAGATTATTTGCCGAGGATGGTTTCGAAGGTGTGAACCTGCCAGGGGAGGATCGTCACGTCAACCGACATCCAAGCTTCCTTCAACGAGAGGGGATCCTTGGGAGTGATGTCCGTGGGAGGCTCCTTGGGATCGGGGATAGTCTTGTTAGGATCGTTGGGATCGGGCACGCTGGGTTGGGGATCCGGGTTGTTGGGGTTGTCCGGACGACGGGGGTTCGTCTTGGGATCAACGGGCTTCGTGGGATCTACCGGTTCGTTCGTGTTGGGCACGAGGGGGTTCCAGTTGTACACGTAGTTAGCGATACCCTTGATCTGGATGTGGTAGATGTTGTTACGGATAGCGGGCGAGTTGATCCACTCCGTTGCGCTCGTCTTGTCGGGGTTCACCCATACGAAGTAGAGCACCTTACCCTTAACGAACTTCTTCACCTTCATGGCAGCAGCAGCTGCGTTGCCGTTGGTGGTGGGATCGTTGGCGGCAGCAGCGCTCTGGTAGAACTTGCCGTCGTCACCGAGGAAGAGATCGTCGTTCGGGTTAGTGGTCTTCCAGTCATGGTTAACCGACTTGTCGTTCATGTAAACGTACTCGGGTTCGATCTTACCGCGAACGAGGACGTAAGCGGTGTTACCCTTGCGGTAGCCGCTGTTACCACGATCGGCAGCGTCGTACTTGTGCGTGTTGGCGAGGATGAATTCACCGTGGAGACCGTTTTGGTTCTTCACGTACTCAACCACGTTGTTGAGGCTCTTATCGTAAGTAGCGTTAGTTACAACTTCACGACCACCGAAGTGAGTCGACTTGTTACGCCAGAGACCCGTGTAGTCGTACTTCTCGAAAGTTTGGGGTACGTCGTAGTCAGCACCGGGATCGGTAGCGCTACCAACAGGGATGTAGTCGCTGTTGGGCGTCTTGAACTTAAAGTTCGTGGGATCGGCGCTTTCCTGCTGATCGAAGTAGAAGGAGCTTTCACCCTGAGCCACAACATAAGTGAGGTTCGTGATGGTCACCACCTTCACAGCGTCACCGTTATCAACGGTTTCAACCGTGGGAGTTTCGGGGTTGTCACCCATGATTTCGTACTTGTCCTTTTCGGAAGTTACGAGTACGCGAGCAACCACACGCTGTACAGAAACGTTAGCGCGGTTGGGGGGAGCAGCAGCGGTGCTGAGCGTTTGAGGTTCAGTCACACCGTCGACAACCGTAACCTCACCATAAGGGCCGGTCATCGTGATGACGTCCTTCTGGTTGGCACCCGTACCGTCCAAGTGAGCTACGTGGTCAGCCACAGTGAAGGGATCGGTCGTAGCGGCAGCAGCCGTAGCTTCCGTTTCGGTGTACTTCGTGGGAGCGGGAGTACCGGCAGCCGTCTGGAGTTTGAGTACGTCGTTGTACTTCGCTTTGAAATCGTCGAAGTCATTGATCGAAGCGAGGTGAGCCTTGGTTTCAGCCGTGGGGTTCACTACTACGAATACGCGCTTGTTGCCCGGATCCACCTTGAAGCCCTTGGTAGGACGGATGAAGGCGAAGTTGGGGGCACCGGCTTTGGGCTGTTCGAACGTGAAGTCCGTGGGACCGAGGGTAGCTTGCTTCTCGAGCGAGAACTGGCTGGGACCGGTAGCGGCAGCGTCAGCCTTGAAGATGTAAACGTCTACGCTTTCGATAAGGTCGTAACCCATCCACTTACCTACGTGGTGGTGTTCGGGGGCGTTGAGATCTTGACCATCGGCAGCAGCACGTGCAGCGCGATCGGGAAGCTGAAGAGAGAACTGGATAGACATCGAAGTCGTACCACCTACTTTACCCTGTTCGGTGGAGGGCTTGATCTCTTCGTTCGAGCAGGCAGAGAATGTTCCCACAGAGGCCGTAGCCGTGAGGAGCATTGCTGCGAGGAGAAGATGTTTCTTCATAACGAATAAATTGTTGATTATTGAATGGATTATCTGATTGGGGAAGAGTATAGACTCGCAGGACATCCTTTCGGCGCCTTGTCAGGTCTTAACGCTCCACCTTGCTCAATTCTTGGAGGTTCTTAACGGCTTGGGGCAGATTGCCTGCGCGGCGGAAGCACTCAGCGGCTTGCTGGTAGTTGCCGGCGAGGGCGTAGTGTACGCCGAGGTTGTTCAACTGTTCTGCAGAAGCAGGGAAGTTGGCGAGGAAATCAGTGAAGTTTCCGTTGTTTCCTGCGGCCAAATTACCGGCGATGGCGTTGAAGCGGCTCACGGGTGCGTCGGGGTAGAGACGCTGTGCGGTGTCGAACACGCCACGACGTTCGGCGCTACCTTCGGGGAAGCTGTTGCCCACCAGGTAGAGTTCGGAGAGACTGAGCAGACGCGGGTTGGTCTTGTAGCGCTCGATGGCTTCGGCAGCGTTGAAGCTGCGCACTTGGTAGGTGAACTGGTATTCGGTGCGACGGAGTTCGGGGAAGACGTTCTCAAGGAGGAAACGATAAGCGTTGCCGCCGTCGAGTTTCTTGAGTTGGTCCTTACGCGCGTTATTATTGCGTGCTTGTCCGTCGACGATGTCGAAGAGTTGGGCGTTCCACTGCGTGTTGTTGGCGGTGAGCCACTGGCGGAGTCCGGCCCAGTCTTCGCCGTGTCCTTGCACTTGGAAGAGGCGGGTGGAGAGTCCGTAGGTTTGTTCGAGGTATTTGAGGAACGACTTGGCACGGCCGTCGGCGAGGCGGATGTTGTTGGCCTCTTGTCCTTCGGGCGAAGCGTAACCATCGATGTTCACAGTGCGTACCGTCACGTCCTTGTTGCCGAGGATGGCGTTGGCCACGCTGTCGACGCGGGCGAATTCAACGGCGTTGTTGCCGAGATTGCGGAGGAGTTCGGTGCGGTTGACGCGGAAGTTGAAGCGGGCGACGAACTTTTCGGAGCGCACTTTAACGGCTTCGACCTCGGGGGTAATATAGGCCACCGAGAAGGTGGGGCGATAGGGTTCACGCGAAAGGCGTTCGGCTACGGTGAACTCGTGGCGTTCGAGTTCGCAGGAGGCGCAACCGGTGATTTGCTCTTCGACGTTGAGTTTTGCAGTGCGGGTCCACTCATAGGCGGGTGCGGTGATGCTGACGGGCACGACCATGCGTTCGCCTCTTGCGCGGAGGGGTTGGGGTGTGGTGCGCTCACCGCGCTGCCACATGATGTGGCGTTTGCGTCCGGCCACCGAGATGGGGGCGAACTCATAGACTTGCGTGCCGTCTTGCGACACGAGTCGGGGGCGGAGGTTGAGCTGCGCGTTGGTGCCGAGGTCAACGTGGTCGAGGATCACGTCGAAGGCGATGCGGATGCTGTCGCGTCCGGCCTTCACCTTGGCGGGTGTGAATCCGACGTTTCCCCGAACGTCTCCTGCGGCGTGGGCCGGGAGCGCCAGCGCGGCGGAGAGCAATGCGATGACAGAGAGAGATTTGAAAATCATGTTGCTTAGGGGCTTACGTGAGGGTTATCGAATGACGTAGACTACGGAGAGGGCGGCCTTGGTCAGACCGAAGTAGTCTTTGGTTTTGCTGGCTTCGAGGTTGCCGCAAGTGTTGCAGCGGAACTTATCGTAGTCCAAATAGGCGTAACCTGCGCCCAGTTCGGCTTCGAGACTCCAGCGACGGTTGAGCACGAGTTGGTAACCCATACCGACACCGGCTCCGACAAACCAACCTTCGTAACGGTTCTTTTCGAGGGTGTGGAGGATACCTCCGGGGAACTTCATGTTCGAAACATTGAAACGTCCGGCGTGGGCGTGAATGCCGAAGAAGAGTCCGTTGAAGCGTTCGCACGTCCAATAGCGCCATTCGGGCTGGATCGCAATGTGCTTGAACTTTTTGTTGGCCTGCTTGTCGAGGTCGAAGGGATTGAATCCCACCTGCACGTCAAAGGTCTGCTTCTTGTTCAGGCCGAACTCGAGGCTGAGGTTAGGCGTGGAGGTCGCGTCGTAGAGCAGATTGTTCTTGATCACGACTTGCTGTGCGCTTGTCCCGATGAAGGTGGCTGCCATGAGGGTGAGTAGCAAGAAGAATTTCTTCATATCTAGGTGTTGTTGTATACTTACCGATTGGGGCGGTGGGATAGTTGATTCTGTTTTATGGTGTGACGGTCGGCGGAGCGGCTGTCGGTTGTCGCGTGTGGCGTTTGTGCGCCCATATATATAAGTACGCGCGGCCTGCGTGTAGGCGTCGGCGTCCGTTCGAGCGCGGGAGGGGGTGAATCTTTGGGAGAAAAGTTTCTTCGCAGGCGTTGGGCGCGTCGAAGACGGTGCATTGGCTGCACTGGGTCATCTCGTGATGAGTTCTATCGTCATCTCGCTTAGACGTGCCCGGCGCGTCATCCGCTGTGTCGGTGGTCGCGCGTTGGCCGGTTTGGGCATCTCTGGTTGCGTTCTTGTGCCAGTTCGTTGCTCAAGCTGCCGTACTGTGCTTAGGCTTCTCTCCTCTCGGAGGTCACGTGGTCGATGAGGGACTGAGCGTGCGTGAACGTGTTGTTGGTTCTTTTCCGGCTCGTCGTTTCATCTTTGGAGGGGGCTTCGGGTTGTGCGGTGCGCCGGCTGGGCGCTCGCCGTATTCCCAAGGCGGAAGGGAGTAACCGGTCGGTGGAAATCGTCGTTTTATGAGGCTTTGGCCTGTCGACTCCGATAGATTACGCTGCAAAGGTATCAGTTAAATTCCTTACCAGCCAAATGTAAATGCACTTTTCTTCATTCCGAGGCTCATTTTTAACATTTCGCCGCACAATATCCCCCGTTTTAGGGCGAAAAGTCCCCGTACGTGCGCAACACACGTGCTCGCGCAGCGGGCTATCTCACTGATTGTGTGAGAGATGCGGAGGGCTGAGCGTGTAGTCGCGTCCCGCGGACGCGCGTTAGCGTACGCGGTTTTGCGCGCACACAAGTCTTCGCTTTTCCTCGGCGACTTTCCCCCTCAACCTTGGGGTGTCTCGGGGTGTTTTTTCACGACTGCGGGGCGGACAAAGTGCGTAAAGCACTGATTTGCAGCACATCTCACAAAAAAGCGGTGCGCCGGCGAGGTTTTCACGGGGGATATGTACAAGACTGTGGAAAAGTTGTGCAAAAACTTGTTCGATCTCCCGACGTTGATCATTATTTGGACACATCATTCGGACACGATACTTAAAATTGAGCGCGAATTGTGCAAGCGCATCGGCCGTGGCGCCCCTGTTCCCCGCCTGCCGTTGCGACTCGGGTGCAAACGGAGCGCGCCCGACCGACCGCTTTCGCTCGCCCCTCCCCGACGGGCGCCCCCGGCAGCCCACTGCCGACACACCCCCCCACTCCTTTCTGCGAGCCCCGCCCTCCCGTGAGGCCTTTCCCCACGGGGCGGGGCTACCGCTCGGCACCCCTCGCGCCGAGCAACCCTCTTCCACAACGAAAGGCGGCGAACGGCGCGCTGCCCTTTTCGCCTTTCTCCGCTCCTAATTATATATACGCGCGCGAAGGGGACTTTTCCTCCCCTCGGCGGGAGGGGACCGGTGCGCCCGGCGGTGGAAAAACGGAAAGGCGGGGAGAAACACACGGGAAGGTGGACATTTTCTCCACACCGTGGAAAAGACTGTGGAAAACAAATTGTGGATAAGTGGAAAATCGGCGCGCTTTTTCCACCGCTCCGCAACGAACGGATTCAAAGCGGCGAACGGCGCCCGAGCAGCGGGGCGCTAAACCGCGAAAGCACTGCGCGAAGCCCCCAAAGCCCCACACGAGGTGGCGAAAACTTGCATTAAAGCGAGAGAAGCGCAGCCCCTGCGAACGGAAAAGCCCGCACACCGGCACGGAAACTCAGCATCCGACCGCGAAAACACAGCGCTTGTCAGCAAAAAAAGGCGCAGCGAGCCGGAAACGAGCGAGAGAAAAGCCAAAAACAGTTGCGCCCCTCGCACGATAACGACGAGGGGCGCCAGCCGGCGGGCACGGATATTTAGCAAAACAAAGCCTTTCGCGGCGGCCAATGAGGAAAAATAAACGCGAAAGGGGGTGATGGCGAACCGACAACGCGGTTGCACAGCAGAAGAAACACAGTTGCGCAGCAGAAGAAACGCGGAGGGCGCAGAAATGCGAGGACTAAAGCGGCAGACCGGGGGTGCTGACGGACGAAGCAACGCGGTTGGCAGCGGAAATGCGCAGCGCCGGGCTTAGCGGTCGTCAGCGCACAGCAGTTTCGCGCCGATAACTCGCCGCACCTGCGCCTCTTCTATCTATAATAAACCTCGCACGAGCACTTTTCCCGACCGCCGGCGCATTTTCCCTTTGCTCCCTACCCCGTTCGCTTCAATGGCACAACTCATCGCCCGCACGTCCCCTCACTGCCACGTGTGCATTCGCCCACTCACCCCCGCGACTTCTACTCCTTGCGCACCATCTTCCCAGCCGTTATACCGCGTTCTTGCTCCTTTTGCGCACAGCTGCGGCACGCAGCCCCACCACGAGGGCGTTTACTTGTCTACAAGGGAAGTAAACGGGTGAACAAGTAAACGGGTGAACAAGTAAACGAGTAAACCCGTAAACGAGAGAAGCACGCGAAGCAAGCATCTCACGCGTTTACTCGTCTACACGCCGACTTGTCTACAAGGGACGTAAACGGGTAAACAAGTAAACGGGCAAACGAGTAAACCCGTAAACAAGAGGAACACGCGAAGCAACCATCTCACGCGTTTACTCGTCTACGCGTCGACTTGTCTACAAGGGACGTAAACGGGTAAACAAGTAAACGGGTAAACGAGAGAAGCACGCGAAGCAACCATCTCACGCGTTTACACGTCTACGAGTCAACCTGTCTACAAGGCAAGTAAACGGGGAAACGAGTAAACCCGTAAACAAGAGAAGCACGCGAAGCAAGCATCTCACGCGTTTACTCGTCTACGCGTCGACTTGTCTACAAGGGAAGTAAACGGGTAAACGAGTCAACTTGTCTACAAGGAAATTAAAAAGAAATCGGCGCACCTCTGCGAGAGAAGTGCGCCGATTGTTCGGGCGGGTTGAAAAGAAAGAGGGCAAGCCTCCGCCGCTCCACCCGAGGGAGCGAACCAAAACGAGCTTAGGCTTCAGCCTTGGGCTCAACGCTTACGACGCTGCGGTCGCGTGCGCCACGCTTGAAGACAACAGTGCCGTCTGCGAGCGCGTAGAGGGTGTGATCGGAACCCATACCCACGTTCTTGCCGGGGTAGTGAGCGGTGCCGCGTTGGCGAACGATAATGTTACCGGCTACGCAAGCCTGTCCGCCCCAGATCTTAACACCCAGACGTTGTGATGCTGATTCACGGCCGTTCTTAGAACTACCTACACCTTTTTTGTGTGCCATTGTGTTGTGTGTGTTAAGTGGTTATGCGATTACTTCTTTAATAGTGACTTCGGTAAACTGGTGGCGATAGCCGTTGAGTTTACGATAGCCCTTGCGGCGCTTCTTGTGGAAAACGAGCACCTTGTCGCCCTTTACGAGGGGAGTGGTAACTTCTGCCACGACTTTAGCACCTGCGACGGTGGGAGCACCCACTTTCACTGCGCCGTCGGCGTCAATGAGGAGCACCTTGTCGAATTCAACAGTTTGTCCGCTTTCAGCATTGCGGACGCGGTCTACGAAAAGCTTGCGGCCTTGCTCGACCTTAAACTGATGACCGTTGATCTCTACGATTGCGTACATGAGATGTGTGATTTGTGTGATAAAACGGTTTTTTTCCGGGGGGCGCGCTTCGCTCCTTCCGCCCGCACCTTTTCTTTCGAAACGGCACGACACGCACGGGGCGACGCGACTTCTTGGGCCTCGTCGGACTCTATACGGGCGCAAAGGTACAACTTTTTCTCAGAGTGAGCAAAAAGCCCACGAGTTTTTAGGGCATTCGGGCAAAAAAGTCGCCCTTCTCCCCTTTTCCACTACGCTCCAAAGGAGAGAGGAAGCGTGTTGCACTTCGATATTGAAAGTACACATCATATCGGGAAAAGTCTGTACCTCTTAAGTTCTACTTAGCAGCTTACAACTTATAATTAAGTCCAACAGCAAATGCCATAAGGTCAGGATAACCGGGCACAAAAATCGTAGCAAAATCCAGCTTCGAGCTAATCGCAAACTTGTACTCTAATTCCCCTCCGTACCATAAAAACTTATACTGCCATTTATCTGTCGGTGTTCCTTTGAAGTATTTCGTATCTACATAGTTAGGAATAAGAAACCAATTATGTCGATAAATCCACGTTGGACCCATTCCCCCGAGGAGGCTATGCCGACCAATTTGAAAAATACGAGCTCGTAGCCCAATACTCGTCACACCTGCAAACTGGGCAGCACAATCCGCATATAGGCCTTGTATAAACTTGACAGAAAGGATATCAGGTACAATAAAGTATTCATACGTAAGGAGAGCACCCAAGTCCAAAACAAAATAAGCCTGTTCGTCTAAGCGATTGGGCATCAGCTCTGCATTAGGCTTTCCACTAAGAGGGTGGAAGCTGAGTCCCATAAATTTCAAACCAATGCTATGACGTTTCGACTTCTGAGAAAGAATGGGATATTGCGACTGTGCCTCTATGCCTTTATTCTCATCTGAGTCGTTAAGTGAGAGCCTTACTTGCTTATCACCCCAATCCTCCACTTTAAATCCTTTGTAAGCAAGAGCTTCAAGGGCTTGAGGCTCTTGCTCATCAAAAACCTGAGCCCCGACACTCATCGTCATGAGGAGCATTAAAAGGCAAACTATTCTTCTGAATCTTATCACTACTCGTTATATTTATATACTAACCACCCCCGACATTCTACACTTCTAAGCTGACAAGTTCCTATTTCTGAGGATTCAACTCCAAACACCATCTCTTATTACTTCACAAATATCAGAATCTTGATATTCTTGATATGCAGGGCAACCACATCAAATCTTTAGTAGCTTTTTGAGATCGTGTAGAGTCGCCCGATTGCTCATTTGGGCAACGCAATTTTCATAAGAGGAGAAGCGTTTTTAGCCGATGTTTCACGGCGATACAAACGGGTGAGGAGAATGGTTTTGACGATTGATCGCAGCACACAAAAGAAGTTGGTGCAAGACGGGCAACGTTCGAAACAGTTTACACTGCAAATGTACGAAAAACAACGCGTTTAGACAAACGAATGTAACTTTTTTTCGAGACACAAAACACACATTTTGCCCCAAACAAAAGCACGCCGACGCGAGGGGCGTCGGCGTGGTGGGAAAGAAGTGAGCGGAACGTGGCCGCCCTACTCCACTCGGAGGCGGAGGGGTGCAGGAAGGGCGTGGAGAGTCTGCATCAGGCGGTGGAAGGTGTCTACACTGTCGGCAAGACGGAGGACGCCGGCGGCACGACCGACGAGGAGGCAGCCCGAGGAGTCGGAGGGGCGATTGCCGGGATGGATGAGAATGCCGGCGCGACCGGGGACGCCCTCCAAACGGGGAAGGCGCGCGCTCCACACTTTCGACCACGGTCGGGGTGAACGCAGAAAGCGGGGCGAGGGGACGTCGAGACGGAGGTCGTATTCGCCCGCAGGAATGGCGGGATGCGCTCCCGACATCGGGGGTTCGAGGGTGGCGACGGAGCGCAAACCGACTTCTGTCGGCAACAAGAGAATGCCTTCCGTCCCGCCGGGAAGGATCGCTGTGCGGCAAAGACGAAGTAATGAGGACATGGGGAGGTGTTTTAAGGTAAACAAGAAGGGAGTAGACGGGTAAACCGGTAAACAAGTGGACGGGTAAACCGGTAAACAAGTAAACGAGAGGAGCACTCGAATTAGCGAATCACGCGTTTACTTGTCTACAAGGAAAGTAAACCGGTAAACAAGTAGACCCGTAAACACGAGAGTAAGCAAGCGGCTCGGCAAAGCCGTTCATGCGCAACAAGCGAACGCGAGGCGCAGTCGAACGAGTAACTCTCGCGTTTAATCGGCTACAAGGAAAGTAAACAGGCAAACAAGTAGACCCGTAAACGCGAGAGTAAGCAAGTGGTTCGGCAAATCCGCTCATGCGCAACAAGCAACGCGAGGCGCAGTCGAACGAGTAACTCTCGCGTTTACCCGTCTACAGGTTTACGCGTCTACTTATTTACTTGTCTACTGATTTACTCCTCTACTCGATTTCAAAAAGCCGGTGACGCCCAGCACGCTGCCGGAGTAGATCAGACACTGGGCGAAGACCCAGAGGACGCTGTCGTGAATCGTGCCCATCGGGGGCAGGAGCAAGCCCATCAGGGCAAAGGCCACGCCGGCGGCGAGCAGCGCGACGGCGGTGATTTCTTGTAGTTTGTAGTGCTTCATCGGAAAGCGTATGAGGTTGAACATCGGAATGGGGCTGCACGGCAGCCGACAGGGCGAGAAAGAGCGCCAATCCTATTAGATGGATATCTCGTTCTTTTTGCTTATTCATTTTATATATAGCGATTTAATCGTGTTTTGTAATAGTATCAATATGAAAGTTCCTTCTATCTTCTTTTTATACGCTAATTTCACTTCATTCTCTCATCTATTTACTCAAAATAAAAAGTTATAGTACTATCTATTTTAGGTGTTTATTTCTATCTATCGGGATTTTATTTTCACTCTATCGATAGAAATCAAAGAATAACAGCGAATTAAGTAAGTGAATTGGTTGTATTTTTAGGCGATCGGCGGCCAAGGGGTGGCGCTCCCCCCACTTTGGGGAGGAGCGACCACCGATTGCGCCTGCGCAGCCCGCGAAGGAACGGGTCGCGACGGCCGAGGGCTTAGTGACCGGCGGGTGCCACCGTGGGCATTCCGCCCGGAGCGGGAACAGCCGTGCCGCCTGTGGCGACGGGGGTGCCGCCCGGCGTGGGTGTGCCCGAGGGATTACCACCCGTGCCCGAAGGAACGCCGCCCGTACCTGCGGGGTTCGTGCCGGGAGCGGGAGCAGCCGTACCGCCCGTGGGGACGGGAGTGCCGCCCGGTGTGGGCGTACCCGAGGGATTACCACCCGTGCCCGAAGGATTGCCGCCCGTGCTGCCCGTTCCTGCGGGAGCGGGAGCAGCCGTGCCACCCGTGGGGACGGGAGTGCCGCCCGGTGTGGGCGTGCCCGAAGGAACGCCACCCGTGCTGCCCGTTTCTGCGGGAGCGGGAACAGCCGTGCCACCCGTGGGGACGGGAGTGCCGCCCGGTGTGGGCGTACCCGAGGGGTTACCACCCGTGCCCGAAGGAACGCCACCCGTACCTGCGGGATTCGTGCCGGGAGGCGTGGTGCCGGGTTGGTTCGTACCGTCACCTTTCTTCTTTTTGTCGCGCCGGTAGAAGCTCACCGCGTGGTCTTTGACCGAGAGGGCGCGGCGAATGCGCGAGGAGGGATGGAAAACGATGTGCACGCGCTTGATCATCGCAGGACTGACGCTCTGTTCCTCCTTCACTCCCTTTCCGCAGCGCAACGAGGGGCGGAACGAACCGAGATCGCCGAGGCGGATGCTGCGTCCCTGCTGGAGGCAGTCGATGATCTCGACCTCGAGGGCATCGACCACGGCCTTGACGTCGGCCGAAGCGAGGGTACATTTCTTTTCGATGCGCTCGATGATTTTGGCGCGGTCGTCAGCCGCTGCGGTGACGAGTTGCGGGTAATAGAGGATGTCGCCGGTCTTGATGTTCTTGCGGCGAATAACGTGGTAGGTTAACATAAGGTTGAAATTTAAGGGATTAACGAATGGGGGAGGGCGGTAAACGGGTAAACCGGTAGACGAGTAAACGAGTAGACGAGTAAACCCGTGGAGAAGTAAACGAGCGACTCGGTAAACGAGTAGACGAGTAAACTTGTAGACGGGTAAAACGGTAAACGAGTGAACGAGAGGAGCACTCGAATTAGCGAATCACGCGTTTACTCGTAAACGAGTAGACGAGTCTACGAAGGCAAGCAAACGGGGAAACTTGTAGACGAGTGCCGTTGCGTCGTCGTGAGCACCACCTCCCTACACTCTCCAATACAATCGAGAGGGGCCAAATGTGACAGGGAGAGGGCAGAAAATTCGTATAAAAAATGTTTCATCGCTCAAAATCAATGCGTTCGAAAGGCGAAAAAGAGGCGAAAAAAGTCCACAATGTTTTGTCATTTCTCCGCACATTCTCACGAAAAGGCGTGGAGTTTGTATTCATTCGCACCAATACAACGAAAAGTTGCGAACTGCAACAACGCAACAAGGGAAGATACACCAAAACAGGCGATTTCATCGAAGCAGAAAGCGTTTCAGGGCGTGACAGGGAAGAGAAAGCAAGCGAAAGAAAGTCCATCTAATCCAAGGACTTAGCTACACCAAGCGCAAGAAAAGAAAGAAAACACGGCAGTGAGTTCGAAAAAGTTTATACCTTTGCAGCACAGCGAGGTGCAAAAACCACGAAAACACCGCCTCGCCCATTGCATTTCCCTTAAATCATCGAAGTTATGCCCCTATTCAGTCCCTATTTCCCCCTCGAATCCAACGCCTACCGCGTCGGCAAGAGCGGACAGTTGCGCCGCCAAATGGGCACCGCGGGTTTCGGCCTCTATGTGATGGTGCTCTCTCACCTGCGCGACTGTCCCGACTGCACGGCCGAACTCGACTACGACGCGCTGGGCTACGAACTGCACGAAGACCCAGCCCTCGTTCGCCGCGTGGTGGAAGACTTCGACCTCTTCCTCCTCGACCGCGAGCACGGCACATTCACCGCCGAAGCCCTGCGAGAGGTGGCCGCCGCTCGTCCGCGCGCTCGATCGAAGCGCAACAACGCAGAACGGCACCGCCGCGAGAGGAAAAATTCGCGCCGAACGACCGACACCGCCGACACGCGTCCCGAGGAAACAACGGAGGAGGCCGACAATGACAACACGCGCTCCGGCGAGGAAACAGCGGCAGCAGCCGACGACACCGCCGACCTGTTCCCCGACGAAACGGCGGAGGAGGCCGACAACGCCGACACGCGCTCCGACGCAACGGCGCAAGACGACGCACCCACCGCCGACGCGGAAGCCACCAATGACAGCGCGCCGGCGAAAAACGTTCAATCCCTCGCGGAAAGAAAAGAAGAAAATAAAAAACCCTCTCCCCCTATAGTCCCCCTCCCCCAAGGGGTGAGTGGGAAGGGCGAAACGCCCAAAAACGCACTGCGGGAGGAGGAAGCGCAATCGCGTCGTTCGGCTGTCGCCGTGTCGTTGCCGCCACCGTCCGCGCGGGGCGACGAAAGCAAACTGTCCGCAGTGAGCGCGAAGGCGGAAACGAACGCCGAGCGCCCCACCCCTTCGAACGAAATGCCCGCGACCGCACAGCCCACCACGGCCACGACCGCGGGCGACCTGCCCAAAATGCGCGACCCATCGAACACGGCGAGCGAAACCACCCCGCAAGTAGTGGAAAATTCGACCAAAGGAGAGGGATACGCCCCCGAAAGCGAGGGAAAATTTCCCCTTGTGAACGAGCCATCGAACACGGCCGGCGAAACCGCCCCGCAAGGGATGGAAAATTCGCTCGATGTGAAAGAGGACGACGAGCGGACAGAGCGGAATCGCCGCCCGGCGCATTGGACGCGTGAGCGGTTTGTCGCGCCGAATGCGAAGGAGGTGGCGGCCTATGCGCACTTTTTGGGGCGGCCGCGGTTCAACGCGCTGCAGTTTGTGCTCTACTACGAGTCGCGCGGTTGGCTATTGCAGGGCGGACTGGCCGTGGCCGATTGGCGCAGTCTGGTGAAACTCTGGTTGGTGCGCGGCGATGTGCAACGCCGTGGGGCGCAGGGCGAACGGCAGACCGCCTACGCCGCACAAACAAACGGTTTTTCGGATCGGAATGCGCCAAAATCGCCGATTTCATCGACCGACGGGGGCAAAACTTCGCCTTCGTTCCCCTCGACCGCCGGCGTTCGTCAGCCGACGCGCACCACCTCGGTGCAACAACGGCGGGAGGACGATCTGGCCCGGTGGGCGAGCACCTTGTTGGGCGTGACGCCCGACGCGCTCAGCGCGGGAAGTACGTCGTTTACCACCCCCTCGTCGCCCGATCTCGCCGCGTCTTTCGCGACTTCGGCGGGCGCTTCGCCGCAACTGCTCCCAGGTGCGGACGAAAGTGAGCGTTCGTTCGCCTACGCCGACGAGGATACCGCTGAGCACCAAGCCTTTGCCGGCGACAAAAACGCACCCGACGACGCGCTTTCCGCCCACGCGGCCGAGCAAGAAGACGCCCCCGTGCCGGAAGAGGCGGAGAGCGAAGCGAAAGTTCGCCTCAAGGGCGAGACCTCAGACCGACAACCCACTGAAAACAACACACTTAGAACGGAAGCACTACCCGAGACGGGCGAAGTTTCCGCGCACGAAAACACCATTTTGTTCACCTTCAACACACCCTCTCATGAACCACGAAAACTACTCGAGCCTTTCCCCGTCGCGCTCGGCGGAAAACGCTCCCCACTCCCCGATAGCCGGGGCAATGTCCACCCTCTTCCGCTCGCCGACGAGTCGTCGCCGACCGACGATGCCGCCGAACGGCGCCGCAGTGCCGCCGAACGGCGCGAATGCACCGCGTGCCTGCACGAATATCGCGCCGGGCGTGTGCCCTTCTGAGATGAGCGAGGCGGAACGCGTCTACCGGCGACAGCAGATTTTCCACCTTTACAACCCCTCGCTGCAAGCCACCGTGGCCGGAAACCCGGGATGGTGCTACTGCAACGACAAATTGCTCACGCTCAAGCGCTTTCGCGAGCAGTTGGGCGCGGATGCGGTGAACGCTTGGCTGTGTCTGCAACTGAACCACACGGCGAAGTCGTGGGGAAGCGCCGACGGGCTGACGAGCGAGCAGTTGCAGGCGGCGGCCGCTGCCATCGCGGTGGCGTACGGCGAACTGAATTTGGGCGAGGTGATGCTCTATTTGTGCTACTTGTTGGCGGGTCGCTACGGCAAGGTGGCTTTCGGTGCGCTGACGGTGGACGCGATGGTGTCGAACTTGCCGGAATTTATGAAGGAACGCAACCGCGAGCGGGGTCGCTATGAGCGTATGCTGGAAGATGCTGCGCGGGCGCGGGAGGCGGCGGAGCACGCGAAACACTGTTGCACGCACGAACGCTATTTGGAGCTGCGCGCTCAGGCTTTGCAGCGCACGAACGGCGACGAACAGGCGGCCCGCGAACTGCTGAAACAGCGGTTTTGGCTGGAGGAAGAAGGGAAGGAGTAAACGAGGAAAAGGAGTAGACGAGTAGACAGACGTAAACAAGTAGACGCGAGAGGCAGTCGAAGCGGCGAATCACGCGTTTATTCGTAAACGAGTAGACGGGGAAAAGGAGTAGACGAGTAAGACGGGTAGACGGGTAAACGAGAGGAGCACTCGAAGCAGCGAATCACGCGTTTACGCTGTGTACCGGTTTACTCCGTTTACGAAGTCCACCAGTGAACAAGTAGACGGGTAAACATGTAGACGCGTGAGTCACTCGACCGCATCACGCGTTTACGCTGTGTACCGGTTTACTCCGTTTACGAAGTCTCCCCCGGTCTACACAACAACCATCCACCATGACAACCCATTACGATCAATACCTCGCCCCGCACCTCGAGATGGTGCGCGGCATTGTGCGCCGGCACTCGTATCCGTCGAGCGAAACGGCCGATAATTTTCAGAGTGTGGTGCTCGTCCTGCTCGAACACCTGGAAGAGTTGGGCGCACTGGCGCAGAGCGCGCTCGGCGGTGCGGCGCAGTTCGATCCGCGGCCGTGGATATCGACGGTGACACTCCACGCGCTTTCGACGCTCAACCGCCGCGCGCAGCGGCATCGCGCCACCCATCTCACCCCCGCCGGCCGCCCGAAAACGGACGAGGAGGAGGGGGCGGGCGAAGCCCTCGCGGAGGGAACGAACGCCCGGTGCCTCCCCGATACCCTCGCGAACGACAACGCGGCGGCGGCCGAACCTTTCGTCCCCTTCACCCCAAAACCGGCGCAAGACGCGCCGAAACGCAGGGCGCGCCGCGAAAGGGCGATCGCCACGCACGACACGTGTCTGGAAAGTTGGCACACGGGGCTTTCGCGTCCCGGTTTTCACCGCACGAAGGCGGGGCGGCTGTGGACGGCGATGCGGCGTAGGGCGCGACAAGCGGGTTCGGCCTTCGACTATGCGCGGGTGCTGGATGCGCGGTGGTCGCGTGCGCTCTCGGCTTTGGGCACGGAGTCACGAAGTGTGGTGCTGCTGCATGCCGACGGGTGGAGTTCTGCAGAAATCGCCGAGGCGATGGGGCTGAGTGCGCCTTCGGTGCGGCAGTTGTTGAGCCGCGGACGCGCACGGCTCGCCCGAGTACGCGATCGACCCGGCGTTTTTCGGCAGAAAAGTTTGGCCGATTGAGTGCTTTTTTCCACTTTTGCCTTGGACTCGGGAGTTTTTTTCCCGAAGGTCTACCATGATTTAGTTGTTCGGCGCACGGAATTCGTTCCTGCGCCGTTTTTTTCGGTGCACCGACACGGCGTTAGTTTTTCAGCGCGGCGGTGGTGACGGAGGCTTTCGCGCGGCGCTCGCGCGTATATAAGAGATTGTTCGCGTAATTTCCGGCGCGAAAATTTGGCCGATTGAGGAGATTTGCCGAATTTTGCGTTCAGCCTCGATTTGGTTCTTCGAGGTGATCTGTTTTTATCTTTGGAGGGCGGCGTCCGAGACCCGTTTTTCTTCGTTTCGGCGTCGCCCGACATGGGGGTAAAAATCGTGTGTGCGGGGAGGGTTGATCGAGCATAGCCCCGACCGCCGCGCCGCCGCACGTTTTTTCTCCTCGCTCTGCCTCCAACCTACAAACTCCCTCTATGTTTCACTCCTCTCTGGCTCGCAGCCTCTGGTTCATCGTGTTGGTCATCGCGCAAGCGCTGGTTTTCAACCACATCCACCTGTTCGGCTACGCCACTCCGATGCCCTATGTTTTTGTGCTGCTGATCCTTCGTCACGGCACGCCGCGTTGGGTTTATGTGCTGACGGGCTTCGTGACGGGCCTTTGCATCGACGCGGTGAGCACCACGCCGGGTGTGGCGGCCGGTGCGCTGACCTTCGCGGGACTGTTGACGCCGGGCGTGCTGCAGTTTTTCGCTCCCGACGACAAGTTGGAAGAAGCCTTTCTGCCGGGGGTGCGCACGATGACGTGGAACGGCTTTTTGAAATTCGCGGCCACGCTTTCGTTCGTGACGGTGTCGGTATTTCACGTATTGGAGAGTTTTTCGTTTTTCCACCCGGCTGCGCTGGGTTTGAACATCGGCGGCAGTTTTGTGCTCACGCTGCTTTTTGTCGCCACCTTTGAACGCATACGCTTGGCCTTCAGCTCCGGCGAGGCCACAGCGCGCTGAGTAGGACGACGGCGCGGACGGAGGTTTTTTCATTTTGTAGGATAGTTTGATTTCCCTCCGCTCCGGCCGTCGCCTTCTTTGCGCCCCCGACTCGCACCTCCTCGGCGGTGCGCGTTTCATATACCCCCTTTTCAGTCACTCCCTTCCCCACCCTATTTCCCTCCCACCGTGCCCCAAGATTATAGTTTTGAGAAGCGCAAGTTTGTGATCGGCGGCATCGCGCTGTCGATCGTTGTCGTCTTCGTGCTGCGGCTGCTGGCGCTGCAACTGATGAGCGACGACTACCGCAAGAGCGCAGACTCCAACGCGTTTCGCAAAGAGATATTGTACCCCTCCCGCGGGCTGATCACGGATCGGCACGGGAAGTTGCTGGTGTACAACGAGCCCTCGTACAACATCCTCGTGACGATGCAGGACCAACACGGCATCGACACGGCGGACTTCTGCCACACGATGGGCATCACGCGCGAAGACTACATTCGGAAGATGAACGAGATCAAAGATCCGGCGAAGAATCCGGGCTATTCGCGCAACACGCCGCAACTGTTCATGAGCCAAATTCCGGCGCACGAGTTTTCGAAGTTTCGCGAAAAGCTGTTTCGTTTCAACGGTTTCACGGTCGAAAAGCGTTCGGTGCGTCGCTACGCCTCGGGCATGGCCGCGCACTTGCTGGGCGACGTGGCGGAGGTGAACCAAGCCGACGTGGACTCCGACGCGTACTACAAGAGCGGCGACTACATCGGCAAGCTCGGCGTGGAGCGCAGCTACGAGAAAGTGCTGCGCGGCGAGAAGGGCATGCGAATCATGCTGCGCGACGTGCACGGCCGCACGAAGGGGCACTACATGGACGGCAAATATGACACCGAGGCCCAGCCGGGTCGCAACCTGACGCTCGGGCTCGACTACGCCACACAGGAACTGGCCGAACGACTGCTCGAAGGCAAATACGGAGCGATCGTGGCCATCGAACCGGCGACGGGCGAAATCATCGCGATGGCCTCGGCACCGACCTACGACCCACGCTCGATGGTGGGTCGCGACCGCGGAAAGGCGATGACCGCAATGATGCGCGACGAGCGCCGCCCACTGCTCAACCGCGCCATCTCGGGCACCTATCCGCCGGGCTCGACGTTCAAGATCTCGCAAGCGCTGCTCGGACTGCAAGAAGGGTCGATCACGCCGAGTGTGGCCTTCCCCTGCGCCCGGGGCTTCAACTACAAGGGCTTGCACGTGGGCTGTCACGGCCACGCGGCGCCGATCAATCTGGTACCGGCCATCGGGACATCGTGCAACTCGTATTTCTGCTGGAATCTGCTGCGCATGCTGAGCAACCGCGGGAAGTACGGCAGCGTGCAAAACGCGATGACGCGCTGGAAAGACCATGTGGTGAGCATGGGCTTCGGCTACAAACTGGGCGTCGACCTGCCGGGCGAGCGCCGCGGCATGATTCCGAACGCGGCCTACTACGACAAGGCCTACAAACGCTCGTGGAACGGGCTGACGGTGATCTCGATCGGCATCGGACAGGGCGAAGTGACCTCCACGCCGCTGCAAATTGCCAACTTGGCGGCCACAGTGGCCAACCGCGGTCACTACTTTGTGCCGCATGTGGCGCGCCGCGTTCAGGGCGAGCGCCTCGACACGACCTACACCCGCCCCCGCCGCACGATGGTGGCGCGCCGCTGGTATGACTACGCCGTGGCGGGCATGCGCCGCTCGGTGTTGGCCGGCACCTGCCGCGGGGCGGATTTCCCCGGCGGGGAGGTTTGCGGCAAAACGGGTACGGCACAAAACCGCGGCCACGACCACTCGGCCTTTATGGGCTTCGCGCCGATGAACCGCCCGAAGATTGCGGTGTGCGTCTACGTGGAAAACGGTGGCTTCGGCGCCGATTTCGCCATGCCCATCGGCTCTCTCATCATGGAACAGTATATCAACGGAAAACTCTCGCCGGCTTCTCGCTCGAAGGCCGAGGCTTTCCGCCAACGTCACATCAATTATGGCAGCCATGCGCGATAATCAACTCAATCCGGCCTTTCGTGCCGACGGCTGGGTGCTCCTTATCTTTCTGGCCCTCGTCACTTTCGGGTGGTTCAGCGTGTGCGGCGCCAGCCACACGTTCGACCTTCAGAATCTGCTCTCGTTCGACACGCGAGCGGGCAAGCAGTTGATTTGGATTTGCTGCTCGTTGGTGTTGGGCGGCGTGATCCTGATGTTCGACGATCGCTACTTCGACATGCTGGCCGACCTCTTTTATTGGTCGATGATGGCCTTGCTGCTCATCACGCCCTTCGTGGCACACGACATCAAGGGTTCGCGCTCGTGGATCTCGCTGGGTCCCGTTTCGCTGCAGCCGGCCGAGTTCGCCAAATGCGCCACGGCACTGATGGTGTCGAAGGTGATCGGTCAATACGGCTTCACGCTCAACCGCCGGAGCAACTTCCTTCGGGCGGCGGGCATCGTGTTTTTGCCCCTCGCGCTCATCGTGTTGCAAAAAGAAACGGGTTCGGCGCTCGTCTATTTCGCCTTCTTCCTCATGTTCTACCGCGAAGGCATGCCCGGCAGCATCCTCTTTTGCGGCGCTGCGGCGGTGGTCTACTTCGTGGTGGGCATCGGTCAGGGTGAAACGGTGCTGCCCGGCACCTTGGCCAGCGTGGGTGAAACGGTGGTCTTGGCGCTCGTTTGGCTCTTCACGGCGGGTTTGCTGCTCGTCTACGTGCCGCGCGAACCGGAACATGCGCGCCGCATCCTCTTTTGGGGCACGTTGCTCCACCTTGTGGCCTACGGCGTTTCGCTCTTCGTCGTGCCCTTCGACATCAGTTGGGCGCAGTTGGGCGGTTGCACGGCGATGTTCGGCTATTTGGGCATGCAGTGGATCGGTCGGCGCGTCAACACCTTCCTGCTCATCGGATTGTTTTCGATCGGCAGCATCGGTTTTCTCTACGCCTCGGACTATGTGCTCAACAACGCCATGAAGGACTATCAGCGCACCCGCATCCGCGTGCTGCTGGGTGTGGAGGAAGACCGCGACGCCTCGTACAACGTGACGCAATCGAAGATCGCCATCGGCTCGGGCGGCTTGTTGGGCAAAGGCTTCATGAACGGCACGCAGACCAAGCTCGACTATGTGCCGGAACAGGACACGGACTTCATTTTCTGCACCGTGGGCGAAGAAGAAGGCTTCGTGGGCGCGGCCGGTGTGCTGGTGCTCTTCCTCTTACTCATCTGGCGGCTCATCGCCCTGGCCGAGCGGCAAACGTCGACCTTCGGGCGCGTGTTCGGCTATTCGGTGCTTTCGATCCTGCTCTTCCACGTGTTCATCAACATCGGCATGGTGCTCGGCATCGCCCCTGTCATCGGCATCCCGCTGCCGTTCTTTTCCTACGGCGGATCGTCGCTTTGGGGTTTCACGCTCCTGCTTTTCATCTTCCTGCGCATCGACGCCGGACGCAAACGCTGAAGCCCCCACACATTATTTATCCCCTCTCTCACTCGTTATCCATCCACAAGGAGCCGCCGCTCACGAAGCGCTCGCCCCGCCCCGCCCACATCGGGCAAAGCGTCGACCGGTTTCGCGCAGTGCTCCTCCACAAAACATAGACTATGGCTCTCACCTCCCGTCGCCAAACCCTCATTCGCAGCCTGCTCTTTGTCGCGCTGCTGCTTGTGGCCGGCGGCCTCATCTTTTATCTGAAGCGTTCGACCGATGTGCCCCTCACCCCCGACGGACTCGCCGGCCGCGACAGCATTCGCCACATGGCCGTGCCCGACACCGCCGAGCATGCGCCGACCGCCCCCGCCGAAGAAGCGACGCCCGCCAACTCCGGCGGCGAAACGCCCGACGTCGCTGAGCGCGACCCCGCTGCCGCCGGCTACGACGACGGTTATCTGTGCGGCAACACCGACGGAATGAACAACGACGAGCGCGCCGGCTACGACGAGTCGTCGCAATATCCCTCGGCCGCCGACCGCCAAACCTACGCCGCGGCCTATCGTCGCGGATATGCCGCAGGTTTTGCCGACGGACGCAGCCAAGCGGTGACGCCCACCACGGACGACAACGACAACAGCGGCCACGACGCGACGCGCCCCGACAACGACGGGAAGAACGCCCCCGCGCCTAAGCCGAACACGCCGACGCTCAAGCCCAATGCCCCCCGCGACGAACGCAAAACCACCCCTCGCCCGTGAACTACCGCGCCCTCCTCTTCCGCCACTACCCCGTCGACACGCCGCTGCGTCGCCTGCTCCTGCACCACAGCGGTCAGGTGTGCCGCCGCGCCCTCGACATCGCGCGCCGACATCCCGAACTCCGCGCCGACCTTCGCCTCATCGAAGCCGGCGCCATGCTCCACGACATCGGCATCTACCTCACCCATGCGCCGGGCATCCACTGCCAGGGCACGGCACCTTACTTAATGCACGGCTCTCTCGGCGCGCGCATTCTCCGCGCTGAGGGGCACGAGGCGTTGGCGCGCATCTGCGAGCGCCACACCGGCACGGGTTTGCGCGCGGCCGACATCCGCGCCCTCCAACTCCCCCTGCCGGCCGTCGATCTCCTCCCCGAAACGGTCGAAGAGCGCATCATCTGCTACGCCGATCTCTTCCACAGCAAGAGCCACCCCCTGCGTTTTCTCACCGCCGAGCAGGTGGCCGAGCGCGTAGCCCGCCACGGCGAAGAGGGGCTCTACACCTTCCGCCGCTGGCAAGCGCAGTTTGAGTAGTGGGAAATGAGTTGTCGTAAACGGGTAGACGGGATTCGTAAACGAGTAAACTCGTAGACGGGTAAACCAGAGAGTTACCCGAGCGAAACGCGCCGTCCTCACCGACCGCACCACGTGTTTACATTGTCTACTCGTCTACTTCGTCCACGAAGACCCCCACTTCGTCCACGAAACGCTCCGTCCTCGCCGACCGCACCACGTGTTTACATTGTCTACCCGTCTACTTCGTTTACGAATATCCCCGTTTACGCCGTACACTAGTCTACTTCGTTTACGAAAACCACTCGTCTACGCCGTACCCCCGTCCACTCCGTCTACGAACATCCCCACTTCGTCCACGAACATCCCCCACCCTAACCCCATCTCCACCTTGCATCGTCCCGCCGTCCGCCATTTTGCCGCCCCGTTAGCGGCGTTGCTCCTCGGGCTTCTCACACTGGCCTGCCACACCACCGCGCTCCTCACCGGGCACGGCACCCCCGGCGCGCCCCAACGTCCCCTCTTTGCCGACACCGTCGACAGTCTGCCCACCGATGCCCACCGCCTGCGCACCACCGCCCTCGCCGACAGCCTCGCCGTCCGCAACGACAGCGCACGCACCCACGCCGAGCGCCTCAACCACGCCCTCGACAGCCTGCGCCATGCCCACTCTGCCGACAGTCTGGCCGCCCGCATCGCCGCCGACAGCCTCGCCGTGGCCAAAAATCCCCGCCTGCGCAATGCCGACAGCCTGCGTCGTGACACCACCGCTCGTGCTCAAGCCGACACCCTCCGCCTGCGCAAGTCGGGTCTCGACGCTCCCGTGGAATACACCGCCAAAGACAGCCTCGTCTACGACGCCGAGAGCGGACTCGCCCACCTCTACGGACAGGCCGATGTGAAGTATCAAAACATGGGTCTCAAGGCCGACTACATCACCCTCAACATGGACTCCTCGCTCGTGCGCGCCACCGGCGTGCCCGACAGCACCGGCCGCCTGCAAGGCCAACCCGTCTACACCCAAGGGAGCGAAAACTACGAAAGTCGCGAGATGGCCTTCAACTTCAAGACCAAAAAGGGCTTCATCAACGACGTGAAAACCACCCAAGGCACCGGCTATCTGCGCAGCGTCGAGGCCAAACGCACCGGCGACGGCAACTTCTATCTCCAAAACGCCCAATACACCACCTGCGACGCCGAGCATCCGCACTTCTGTCTCCAACTCACCCGCGCCAAAGTCACGCCCGGCAAAGAAACCTTCTTCGGTCCCGCCTATCTCGTTGTGGCCGATGTGCCCCTGCCCGTGGCCATCCCCTACGGCTTCTTCCCCGTCAACAAGAAATACTCCTCCGGTCTCATCATGCCCACCTACGGCGACGAGACCGCCCGCGGTTTCTACCTGCGCGACGGCGGCTACTATTTCGCCCTCTCCGACCGCATCGACCTCAAACTCCTCGGCGAAATCTACACCCGCGGCTCGTGGGGCCTCTCGGCCGAGAGCAACTACGCCCGCCGCTACGCCTATCGCGGCAACGTCTTCGTCTCCTACCTCACCACCGTCAACGGGGACAAAAACCTCCCCGACTACAACAAGCAGACCTCCCTCAAAGTGCAGTGGAGTCACAGCTCCGACCCCAAGGCCAACCCCAACACCTCGTTCTCCGCCCGCGTCAACTTTGCCACCGAGAACTACGAACGCTCCAATCTCACCTCCCTCTACACGCCGCTGGCCTACACCCAGAGCACCCGCGCCTCGTCGGTGAGTTTCAACCACAGCATTCCCTCGCTCGGCCTCTCGCTTTCGGCCTCGGCCAACGTGTCGCAAGACATGCGCAACTCCACCCTCTCCGTCTCCCTGCCCGACGTTTCGCTCTCCGTCGACCGCTTCTATCCCTTCCGCCGCAAGAAAGCCGTTGGCAAAGAGCGCTGGTACGAAAAACTCTCGCTCTCCTACACCGGACAGATGACCAACTCGCTCACCTCCACCGAGTCGCAGTTTTTCCACACCCCCATTCTCAAGTGGCGCAACGGCATGCAGCACCGCATTCCCCTCACCGCCAACTTCCAACTCTTCAAATACATCAACCTCTCGCCCTCCTTCAACCTCAACGGGCGCACCTATTTCTCGCGACAGCGCAAATCGTGGAACACCGCCGCCGGCACTGAGCGCATCGACACCGTCTACGGGCTCTACAACCTCTTCGATTGGAACGTAGCCCTCTCGGCCAACACCACCCTCTACGGCTTCTACAAGCCCGTGCGCTTCCTCTTCGGCGATCGCATCCAGGCCATTCGCCACGTCTTCAAGCCCACCGTCACCTTCTCCTTCGCCCCCGACTTCACCGACGAGGCGCGCGGTTTCACCACCCACTACGTTCGCACCGAAGCCGACGGCACCGTCTCGACCGTCAGCTACTCGCCCTACGCCCTCGGCGCCTTCGGCTACCCCAACGCCAAGCGGCAGGGCAACCTCCACTTCAGCGTGTCGAACAACCTCGAGATGAAGGTCAAATCGGACGCCGACACCTCGGGCTACCGCAAAATCTCGCTCATCGACGAGCTCTCGGCCTCCCTCTCCTACAACCTCGCCGCGCAGGTGCGCCCCTGGTCCGACCTCAGCACCAACCTCCGCCTGCGCCTCACCAAGAGCTACACCTTCTCCCTCGCCGCACAGTGGGCTACCTACGCCTATGAGTTCGACGACAAGGGCAACGTCGTCGTGGGCAACCGCACCGAGTGGAGCTACGGCCGCTTCGGTCGCTTCCAAGGCATGAGCCAAAACCTTTCCTACACCCTCAACGGGCAGAAACTCATGACCCTTTTCGGCCTCCTCACCGGTCGCGGATGGGATAAAATCTTCCACCCCGATCGCGACGACAACCCCACGCCGCGACCCCGCGACCCGAACGCCGACCCCGACGAGGAGCAACTCGACAACGGCGATCCGCAAGAAGACGCCAACATCGACCCCATGCTCCGCAAGAAGAAGGAGAAAAACGAGCAGAAATCCAAGGCCAAGGTCGACGAAGACGGTTATTTGGCCTTCGCCCTGCCCTGGAACCTCACCTTCTCCTACGGCATCTCGATGGTGGAAGACCGCTCCAAGCCCATTCGCCGCTCCAACATGCGCTACCCCTTCTCGTTCAACCAGACGCTCAACTGTTCGGGCAACCTCACGCTGGCCAAGGGGTGGAACATCAACTTCACTTCGGGCTACGACTTCACGCGCCACGGCATCTCGATGACCACCGCCGCCCTCTCGCGCGACCTCCATTGCTTCCAAATGACCTGCAACGTGGTGCTCTACCCCTACTCGTCGTTCAACTTCTCCATCCGCGCCAAGGCTTCCGAGCTCGCCGACGCCCTCCGCTACGAAAAGCGCTCGGCCTACTCCTCGAACATCGATTGGTACTAAACGCCCACCGCACGGCCGACGCTTCGCCCAACACCCCATCCGGGCACACCCCGAGCCCTCGCCGTCCACGGCGCCCCACCCCTCCCCGAGACTTCTCCACCCTCGGCGACGCTGCTGCACCAAATCCACCCCGACACCCCAAAATTTCGCAACTTCACCCCCTCTCGCAGCATCCGCCCGCCGAATCCATCCGACTTGTCAAGCACAAGTCTATTTGTCAACCCTAACAAAACCCATACCATGTACAAAAAACTTCTTGGCGGCCTGCTCTGCTGCCTCATGGCCTTCACCGCCTGCGACAACGACAACAAGAACGAGTTCCACCGTCTCAACTTCTTCCCCGCCCTCTCCTCGGGCAAAATCTGGTTTGCCGACCAATCGACCGACAGCATCGTCCTGCAAACCACCGACAGCTGGAAACTGGCGGTCGAAACCCTAAACGGCAACGACAAGTGGCTCACCGCCACCCCTGAATCGGGCACCGTGCCCCCCAACCACATCGCCGCGCAGCGCCTCACCCTCGCCTTCGCTGCCAACATCACCGGCAAAATTCGCACAGCGCGCCTCAACGTCACGGTCTCGACTGACAAGATTCGCGGCATCAGCCTCCCCGCCACACAAACCTCGTGGCTCGATGTCCGTCGCCCCCAACCCGTGTTCCCGCGCCCCATCGTGCAAGGCAAAGAGCCGAAGTCCCAATACAACGGCGGCGACCCCTTGCCCGTTTTTGTCGAGGTGCTCAACGCCAAGGCCGGCACCACCCAGTGCGCCTTCCGCCTCTATGACACCGACACCGAGAAGCACTCCCTCACCTCCGACGCCGACTGGCTCATCGTGCCCGCCGAATCGGCAAAACCCGGCGCCGGCGCCCACAACGTGAAGATCACCTATCTCGAAAACCCCGATCCCACACCCCGCACCGCCCACTTGGTGCTCACCTCCGGCGGCGTCACCACCTACATCACCTACAACCAAAATGCTCGCTCGAAATAATCCCCCATTCGTTCGGCACTTCCGAAGCGCAGCGCGCAGCGACCATTGATTGCCCCATCCCCATGGTGGGTCGCATATCCCTCTTTCGCGAGTGAACCCGTAAACGCAAGGAGTTTCTCCCCTCACGGCAGCTCCGCGCGCTTACCCGTTTGCCCTTCGTGTGCCGCCCTCCGTGGCGCACACAGCCGTTTTGCGGCAAAACCCACCCACTTTTTCTCAACACCCCACGCCTTTTCTCAAAAAGCCCCCACTTTTCCACCCACCTGAAACTCCCCCCCTCGCCCACACCCTCACCCATCCGCGCCGATGCGGCCGCACCCGGCACACACTTCCCACAACCGAATCGACAAAGCACTCATTTATATATATACCTTATCCCCCACTATTTCTCCCATGCGCCACTCCCTCCTCTCCCTCTTTGCAGCGCTCATCGCCCTGCTCGCCCTCCCCTCGTGCAACTTCGACGAAGAGAGGGAACACCACCTGCTCAACCTCCGCTATCTCAATGCAGACGCGCTCCACCTCTATGCCGACCAAACCACCGACACGCTCACGCTCACAGCCACCGACAGTTGGCACCTCGATCTGAAATATCTCCACGCCGACGACGCCAACCACCTACAACTCAGCCCCACCGCACGCCAACTTCCGGCCGGCAACAAAGCGGAGATTTCCACGAAACTCATTTGCAACCTCACCCCCAACACCGGCGACAGCGTGCGCCAAGTGAAGGTGCGCGTCACACCGGCCACCGATCGCATCGAACCCCTCAACTTCTACGTCATCCAGCACCCGCACCTGCACATTCAGTACCCCGAAGCGCAGTACGATCCGAAGACGAAAAAGGTGGTCTTCATCGGCGCTCCCTCCCGCAAAGAGCCGACCGCCACACTGGCCTTCATCCTCTACGACAAGGACAGCACCACCCACTCGCTCACCTCCGATGCCGATTGGCTCACGGTGCCGGCACGCTTTGCCCGCCCCACCGCCGGCGCGCACTCCGTTGACCTCGAAGTGAGCCCCAACCCGACCGCCTCCGAGCGCACCGCCCACGTCACCCTCACGTCCAACGGCGTTTCGACCGTCATCACCTACGTTCAAGCCGCCGCCGGGGCGAAATAAAATCGGCAAACCGAAGTGGACGAGCCGACGATGCTGACAAAGTAAACGAGCATACGAGGTGAACACCGCGGACGAGCGGACGCGCTGCGCCGATCGTCACGCGTATTGACCTCCACCCGCCGGTGTGCCCCCCGTCCACTCATTGCCGCTCCCCGACTTCCCCCTCCCCTTCTCCACGAAACTCAACCTCAAAATCCCAACCCATGCTCTCCACCCTCCTGCTCAGCAGTCTGCTCACGGTCGGCAGTCACCCCACCGCCGCCGGCGCTCGCGCCGCGGCTCCCCTCGTCGCCGCCCTTCATCGCAGCGATAGTCTCGGTCTCGACAAGATAGACCCGGCGCTCCACAGCCTTTATCTCGATGCCCACACCCGCTCGCACCGCGGTGGGCACGACGGCACGGCCGAAGCCCTCGCCCACGTGCTGGTCGAGACCACGGCCGCCGAAGCCCTCGCCGCCGACTATCCCGACGCGCACCCCGCGGTGCTCGGCAACCACCTTGTCGCCCTGAGTGCCGACGTGGCGCAGCTCCGCCGCTTGGGCGCCGACCCGCGTGTGGAGAGCATCACGCCCCGCCGCACCTTCGCCCCGCTGCTCGACAAAGCGCGCCGCGCCGCCGACGTCGACCGCGTGCAAAGCGGCAAGTTGCTCGACACGCCCTTCGACGGGCGCGGCGTAATCATCGGGGTCATCGACCGCAGTTTTGAGTACCGCCACCCCGCTTTCCTCGACAAGGAGGGGCGCAGCCGCATCCTCGCGCTCTGGGACCGCAGCGGCTACAAGCCCGGCGCCGACGGTTCGCTGCCGGTCGACAGCACCACGATCATCGACGGCACCGACAAGGTCGACCTCCAAGGGGGCGGCCACGGCACCCACGTGGCGGCCATCGCCGCCGGCAGCGAAGTGGGCAACGGCTTCCACGGTGTCGCCCCCGGCGCCTCGCTCGTGCTCATCCCCTCCACCTTCGAGGGCGCCGAGGTGATACAAAACGTGCGATTCATCCGCGGTTTTGCCGAGCGCCGCCGGATGCCCTGGGTGGTCAACCTGAGTTTCGGCTCGCAAATCGGCCCGCACGACGGCACCACGCCCTACGATCGCACGCTTTCCAAGCTCACCGGCCCGGGAGGTGTGATCGTTGCCGCCATGGGCAACGAGGGCATCGACAACCTCCACGTCGGCACCACCCTCCAACCCGGACAGACGCGCTACGTGCGCTTCACCCGCGAGAAAAAAGGCGAAAACGGTGTCTATCCCAACGCCGAACTCGCTCTCTGGGGACAAACTCCCGACCGCACCGTGCGCTTCAAAGTGCGCCCCTACGTCCTGACGCAGGGCAAACTCGTGGCCTACGATGCCGCTTTCTGGAAACGCTGTGCCGACATCCGCTCGGGCGCCGACCGCAACAACCTCAAAGAGCACTGGAGCATCGTGCTGCGCATGAACCAAATTCGCGTCGATGTGAACGATCCCTCGGCCGAAGTGGTGCTGGCCATCACGCTCCCGGGTTCGGAAAAGAGCGAACGCACCTTCCACCTCTGGGCCGAACGCCACCAAGGGGCTTTCTCTGCCACCGCCGCGCCGGGTCATGCGGCCGAACACCTCGCTCCCACCGCCGATTACCTCGTGGGCGAAGGCGCGGCCACCATTCCGGCGGCCATCGCGGTGGGTAGTTTCACTTCGCGCAAGGACTATCCCGACGCCCTCCACCCCAACGCGCGCGGCAACCGCCCGAACGTGGTGCTCAACGGCGTGGACGTCGTGGGCTTGCGCAGCTATTTCTCGTCCAACGGCCCCGGTCTTGACTCCATCCGCGTGCGTCCCACCGTCTTGGCGCCCGGCAGCATGGTGTGCAGCGCCCTCAATGCGCTCGCACCGGGCTTCAATCCGGAAGCCCAAACTACCTTCGTGGCCGATGTGCTGAAGCGCGGCGATCGCACCTACTATTATGGCGCGATGCAAGGCACTTCGATGGCTTCGCCCTTCGTGGCGGGTTGCGTGGCGCTGTGGTTGCAGGCCAGTCCCACGCTCACACCGGCCGACATCACCGACATCATCCGCCGCTCTTCGCGCCGCCCTTCGGCGATGAACAATGCGGAGTGGACACCCCTCTACGGCTACGGCCGCATCGATGCCTACAAGGGTTTGCAACTCGCCTTGCAACACGCCAAGACGACGGGCATCGCGCGGCCGTCGCACAGCGCAACGCCGGTTTCGCTCGACCTTTCGGCCGACGCGTGGCGCATCCTCTTCAACGCCGACGAACCGCAGGCCACCGTCACGCTCTCTTCGCTCGACGGTCGCACGCTCCTCACGCGCACCCTCCAACGGCCGCGCCAGGGTAGCGAACTCGTGCTCTCGCCGGCCGACCTTCCCGCCGCTACCGCCGCCCCGCATGTGCTGATCCTGCGCATCGTCACCCCGGGCGCCGTCGTGACGCGAAAGGTGATCCGTTGAATGTAAGGAAAGTGAACAAGCGTAGACGGGTAAACAAGTAGACACGTAAACAAGTAGACGCGTGAGTCACTCGACCGCATCACGCGTTTACACGTCTACTCGTTTACTACCCCACTTGGAGTGGACGAGTAGACAAGCGTAAACAAGTAGACACGTGAATCACTCGACCGCATCACGCGTTTATACGTCTACCGGTTTACTTGTCTACGAATCCACCCGTTTACACGTCTACCCGTTTACTACCCCACTCGTCCACGCCCCCCCGTTTACTCAATATCCCATGCCCATCCTCCTCCGCTTTCTCCTTCCGCTCTTCGCGCTCGTCCTCTTCCATTCGTGCGATAGCGTGGAGCGTCCCGACCGCTGGCGCGAAGACCCGCATGCCATCGTGCCGCAACGCAACGTGCTGCTCGTCGACTTCACCGGCCAACGCTGCAGCAACTGTCCCGCCGCCGCCGACCTCGTGCACTCCCTCACCGCCGGTGCCGCCGGCGCACGCATCATTCCCGTCGCCGTCCACGGTGGCCCCCTTGCCCTCCAAAGCCAAAGTTCGCCCGTCGGGCTGGCCAATGACGACAGTCGCCGCCTCACCGACAGCGCCGCGGTGAGTTCGTGGCCGATGGGCAGCGTCGACCACGCCGGACGCGGCGCACTGCTCCGCCCCGCAGCGTGGAACAACGCCCTCGCCGACCGACTCACCCTCGATGCCGACCTCCCCGCGCAACAATCGCTCCTCGCCGCTGCGCAAGTGACGCTCCCGGCGCGCACCTTCACCTACGCGCTGCAACCGCGCCACCTCACCCGCGCCGACGGCACGCCCGATCCCGACACCTATCTCCACCTTTGGCTCGTCGAAGATAGCGTGGTGGCGCCCCAAATCTTGGCCGACGGCACCGAAAATACGCGCTACGTCCACCGCCACGTGCTGCGCCTCAACCTCACCCGCGACGGCGCCATTCGCCTCCCCGCCCCCCGCGCCGGCAGCACCGCCCCCGCCATGTCGCGCCCCCGAGTGACCACTGCGCAGTCCCTTGCCGACACGCCGCACGCGCTCGCCGCCGCCTCGCGCTCCCTCCGCGCCGGCTCGTCGGAAACCGCCGCCCCCGGTAGTCCGGAAGCCGTGGCCGATGCCCTCACCGGCCGCATTTCGGGGCAAATCACGCTGCCTGTCGGTTTTGGTTTGTCCGCACGTTTCGCCACAACCACGCGTCTCAACGTCCACCGCCTCAAACTCATCGCCTTTCTCACGCACGGCCGTTCGGGCACCGTCCGTGCCGTCGCTGCCTCGCGCGTAGAAGTGCGCTGAAGCGCGGCCATGTTTCCGAAAAGCGCGTTCGTTCTCTTGAGCAACCACGCCCTAAATCTTGAGTAACCACGGCATTTTCAAAAGGACAAGGCCGCATTCTCCGGAAACCGCGGCCACATTATCAAAACAAGGCTTTTGCCCCGAAAGGCACGGCCGACGGCTCGAGAAATCACACCCATATTATCAAATACTTTCGCAAAACTCTACCTATGTTCCTCCATTTCTTCCGCACACGCGGCCGATCGGCCGTCCACACGCCGCGCATGAGCGCCGGTTTCGCCCTCCTTTTCGCCCTCTTGCTCAGCACCCTGCCCCTCAACGCGCGCTTGGTATTGCGCCACGGCGACCAAGTCCTTTCGCCGGCCGACACGGTGCGCATCACTGTCGTGGAGCAGCGCACGGAATACCCCTCCGACGATCCCGCCAACCCCGATCCCTTCACGGTCGTGGACTTCAAATATCCCGATCTCGCCTCCTACACCGTCGGCACGGACGAGTCCCTCAACGCCCCCCTCGACTTCTCGGCGCTGGTGGAGAATGTTTCGGACTTTTCCCTCCAGTGGTGTGGACTCACCCACGAGTGCAACTTCCTCTCCGACCGCGGCGACCGCGAAACGCGCAACGCGCGCCTCACCCCTGAGAAACCCCGCCTGCCCCTCGAGCTGGAAGGCCATTTTGAAGCCAACCGCTACGGCCATGCCGTGGCGCGCCTGACGCTCACCCCCACCGCTGCCGCCGCAACGGCCACTTCTGCCGCCACAACCGCCACTGCGAGTGTCACTCCTGCCACAGCAGAAACGTCTGCCCCCGTCGTCTACACAATCCGCTTCACCTATCCCGCACCCTCCGCCCTGCGTCACGTCGCCACGCCCCTCCCCGCCGACGCCGTTCTCTACGATCTCGCCGGTCGCCGCGTCGTGCGCCCGCGTCCCGGCCACATCTACCTCCGCGCCGGCCGCAAAGTCCTCGCTCAGTGAGCCATCATGTACCCGAAATCGTCAAAATGGGTACATGACAAGCCCATCATGTACCCGAAATCGACAAAACGGGTACATGACAAGCCCATCATGTACCCAAAAACGCCAAAACGGGTACATGAGAAACCCATCATGTACCCGAAAACGCCAAATCGGGTACATGACAAGCCCGCCCCCCAAGCCCAATGACACTATGGAAAGACTCAAAATCTCCACCTCCGTCGGACTTTTCCGCGTGCCCACCGACGATATTGCCTACATCGAGGCCTCAGGCAACTACTGCGACGTGCATCTCTTCAACGGCGAATCCGTGACCATGACGTTTCAGTTGCACTACTTCGTCGAAGTCCTCGGCATGCTGCAACAGAATTTCTTTCTACGCGTGGGCAAAAGCCTGATCGTGAACAAAAATTTCGTTTACGCCATCAACGTCACCAATCAAGAGCTGAAACTCATGGACTATCGCGCCCACCACAGTTTCAGACTCAAAGCTTCGAAGGAAGCCCTCAAAGAATTGAAGAGCGTTTTGGAACTCGAACACAAATGACCATGGAACACACCGAAGACAACCACCTCCAAGAGCAGCCCCTCTTCACGATCGAGCACGAAACCGACGACCCCACCGCAGAAGCCGTGGGCGAAGCCCCCATCATCACCATCGAGCGCTACAATGTGGAGGACGAACGGCAACTCCCCCCCGCGGTGAAAAAGCGCAGCGCCCTCCGAACGTGGAGCCTCCGCCTCCTGTGGTTCGTGAGTGCCGCCGTACTCCTCGTCGGCCTCTACGCCGCCACGCGCCTATACAACTATTATTATAACCTCGGCGTGAGCATCTCCGTCACGCCCACGGACAACCTCCGCAAACTCGACCGCATGCGGATGGAAAACGGCCCCTCGGAAGTGCAACTCAAGCGCGACTCCGTGCTCGGCGTGGCGCTCGACATCTACGAGTGGCACAACGTCAAGGCCGAACTCACCCTCGCCGAGCCCGACACCGCCGACCACAACGTGCTCCTCTACACCCGCACCGCCGACTACACCGCCACCGGCGAATACATCGGCTCCTTGGTCGTAGACGGTGAGGAGAAACAGCGCGACGTCTCGCGACTCGGCTACTGCGCCCTCAAAAACGGGCACGCCGTCATCGGCATCTCGCGCTTCGACGACCTGCGGCGCGCCATGGTCGACGCCGACGGCTCCTACTTCCGCCAGTTTGTCCTCGTTTCCGACGGCCAACTCCCCACGCGCTTCACCCTCCACGGCAAAGTGGAGCGCAAAGCCCTCGTTCGCACCGCCGACGACCGCCTTTGCGTCGTCGCCACGCGCCACCCCGAAACCCTTTGGAGCTTTGCCGACGCCTTGCGCGAATATGGCTACGTCGATGCCATCTATCTCACCGGCGGTAACCAAAGCGGCTTCTACCGCGCCCCCGACGGCACGCCCCATTTCACCGAAGAAGCTGCCCGCTATCATACCGACAAGCACCACGGCGTCGCGCCATGGCTCGTGCTCCGCAAACGATAAGCCCCAACGCCGCCCAAAAGCGGCCACAGGCGTACCGACAAGCACCACGGCGTCGCGCCCTGGCTCGTGCTCCGCAAACGATAAGCCCCCAACGCCGCCCGAAAGCGGCCACAGGCGCACCGACAAGCACCACGGCGTCGCCCCCTGGCTCGTGCTCCGCAAACGATAAGCCCCAACGCCGCCCGAAATCACCCACTGACGGGCTCACCGACAAGCACCACGGCGTCGCCCCTTGGCTCGTGCTCCGCAAACGATAAGCCACAACTCCGCCTCGCAAAACACCACAAAGGTTCATCCGACTGCCCCTCGCACGTCGGATGAACCCTTTTTTTATCCTTCGGCCACAGAAGTGCTCACCCCACCGTGACCACCAACCCTCACGCACTGCCCTCAAACAACCCAAACACCACCGCCGCACCCCAAAATCGCGCCCCTTCTCCCTCCTCGAAACCCCACAAAATCACCCATTTGCGCGGCCGGAGAAAGCCGCGAGCGGCAATTCATACAGCAAACCCGCCATTTCATACAACGCCCCTCCAAAAGTTTTGCCCCGCCGTGCCCGCTACTTACTTTTGCATTGTCATCAAGACAGCAACGAAATACAAATCAAAAAATAGAAGACAATGAAAAAAGTAATGTTCGCGCTGATGATGGTTGCAGCAACCTCCACCGCAAGTTTCGCAAAGGTCAACAACACGCAGGCACAAGCCGTGGTCAAAGAAGTGGCACAAGCCGTCAAAGACGCACCCGCCGGCACCACCTACGGACTCGTTGAGGCCAACAAGCAACACATCGTGCTCAGCACCCCCTTCGGCCGCATCACCGTCAACAGAAACGACGACGGCACCTACTCCTGCATGGGCATGAACGCCAAAGTGCTCTCCGCCAAAAACCGCGTCTACAAGATCCAAACCTCCCTCGGCACCTTCAGCGTCAACGCACGCAAGGGCACCGTCACCAAGCACTAAACCCACGTCAAACGCCCAACGCCCGAAACCATGAAGAAGCTCTTTCTCCTCTTCGCCCTCCTCCTCTCGGCCGTGCAACTGAGTTTTGCCGACTCCGCCCTCACCTCCACCGAGTTCTACAAGGCCTATCTCGACGTGCCCATCGTCAAAGCCGCCGCCGATCAGCCCAACGTCCTCTCCGAAGCGGCCAAGGCCTACCTCTTCAATGAGGCGAACCCCCTCGATGTCAAGCTCGCCCTGATCAACGCCGTGGGCTGGGAGTTCGAAGGCCTCACCGCCTACAAGGACTACCTCAACTATTGCATCCAACACTTCCCCAAAAAGAAGTACGGCATCGCCCCCGGCAAGCACGTCACGCAGCAAGACGTTTTCAAACACGCCTCGCCCGAACAGAAAGCCGTGCTCGTCTACCTCAGTGCGATGAGCAATTACTTCAACACCGCCGCGATGGGCAAAATGGTGCGCATGGCCATGACCACTCCGCGCACCGACAAACAATCGTTCATGCTCGCCATCGGACTCGTCAAAGCGCAGATCGCGCTAAACAACGACTGGGCAGAGGTCTATCCCACGGTGCATGCCTGCGTCAACAAGCCCCGCATCAAAGACATGCGCCCCGAAGCCATCGACATCGTGATGGAATACATCAACGAATACGAAAAATACACCCACAAATAGTCATCCCAACCCGTTAACCTTCCCCCTTTTCTGACCAAAAATCTACCACGGAACTCCACTTCCGCGCCGTCCGACAGCGGTTGGCCGCGGCCGCGCAACGAAAACCGCCTCACCCCTCCGCCCACACGGAGAGCGGCACCCACTCGCCGACGAGCGGAGGGCAAGTTTTCGACGGATTTCCGCCCCGTGATCCCCTTTTTCGGTGCATCCCACAGCGCGCGTGCTGTCGGATGCACCTTTTTTCGTCGCCCCGTGCCCGACGCGACGCAAGCACAAGCCCACTGCCGACCGCCCTCTCCCAAAAAGCCCAAGAAAAACGCCGAAACGATGACCGAAATCGACCAAAATCCGCAGCTAAAATCTCCCAAAATCCACCCCGATTCTCTGCCACGCTCGCTCCGCTGCCCCGCACCAAAACTCCACAACTTGCGCACCCGGCGTGAAAAAACGGACTACTTTTGGGCCAATTCCAAAATAAAATCCTAACTTTGTCGCAGAGCCACCCGTTTCCGCTCATTTTTTTCGCGTCGCCTTTGCGCCGAAATCCGCGACGAAGGTGGCCTTGCCGCTGTCCCTGCGCCACCGCTGCGCCGCCGGACGCGCATCCCGCGTCCCAAAACGCACATCCGCCCTCAGATAGTAGAATATAAGTTTAGCCCACGATATGAAGTTCGCCATTTCCAGCAGCATCCTTTCGCAGCGTCTCCAAACGCTCGGTCGCGTCATCGCGTCAAAAAACAGCATGCCCATCCTGGACAATTTCCTTTTCCAAGTCCACAACAACCAACTCGAGCTCACGGCTTCGGACAGCGAGCTCACCCTCCACACCACCCTCGAGCTGATCGAGAGCGATGGTCCCATCGACTTCACCGTCAACGCCAAGACCATTCAGGAGGCCATCAAGGAAATCCCCGAACAGCCCCTCGAATTCAACGTCGACCCCGACAACCTCGACATCACCGTCACCTATCAGAACGGGCACTACAACCTCGTGGGTCAAAACGCCCAGGAATACCCCCTCACTCCCGAGTTGGACGGCGAAATCTCGACCCTCGGCGCCGATGCCGCGCGCCTTTTCTCGGGCATCAACCGCGCGCTCTTCGCCGCTGCCGACGATCCCCTCCGCCCCGTGATGAACGGTGTGTTCTTCGACTTCAACGCCGAAGGCCTCGCCGTGGTGGCCTCCGACGGTCGCAAACTTTCGTGCACCCGCCTGCTCGACATCCAGACCGACACCCCCGCCTCGTTCATCCTCCACAAGAAGCCGGCCAACATCGTGCGCAACATCTTGCAGAAAGAAGTGGGCGACGTCACCATCCGCTTCAACGGTCGCAACGCCGTCATCGCCTCTGAGTGCTACGACCTCTCGTGCCGCTTGATCGAGGGCAAGTTCCCCAACTACAACAGCGTCATTCCCAAGGACAACCCCAACCTCGTCACGCTCAACCGCGCGGCGATGATCTCCGCCCTGCGCCGCGTGCTCATTTTCTCCAACGCCGGCAGCCCCCTCGTGAAGCTCCACATCGAGTCCGGCCGCATCATCCTCTCCACCCGCGATGCCGACTACGGCCGCGCCGGCGAAGAAGCCGTGGCCTGCCAATATGAAGGCCACCCGATGAACATCGGCTTCAAAGGCACCCTCCTCATGGAACTGCTCAACAACCTCGAAGGCGACGAAATCGTGGTGCAACTCGCCGATCCCTCGCGCGCCGGCATCATCGTCCCCGCCGAACAGCAGGACAACGAGCACGTGCTCATGCTCCTCATGCCCATGATGCTCAACGAATGAGCCATCCGCGCGACCAACGGTAGTCCGCTCGCCGCTCAACGATAGCCCCCTCGCCGCGCGATGAAGGGCGCACTCGCGCCCCACGAAGCAGCGCCCTGCGCGTCCGAACCGCGCCTTTCGGCACGAAGCCCCCTGCCTTCTCGGCAAAAGGCTTCCACTTTCGACAAAAAGCCCTCGGTTTTTGAAGAAAAACGGTGCACTTTTCGCCCCCCTTTTCCACCGCGAAGGCTCGCCCCGACGGCCACAAGCCGAACGGCATCGGGCACAACACCTCGGTGACACAGCCGAAAGCCGTAGCCCGACGAGCGAAGCACCTTGCGCACCCGCCGCTCCCCGACGAGCACACAGCCGAAAGCCGTAGCCACTCGGTCGAAAGCCGTGCCATACGCGCTGCCCTACCGCTCCGCGCCCTCCATTCCCCCTCCATTTCCCCCACACACCACGCCGGCCATCAGGACTCTCGAGTTCGAGGGCCGGCGTGTTGCATTTTCGCCCCGCAGCCGGCGCACGCCGCACCGCCCGTTCCTCCGCGACAGCTCCCTGCGGCGCGCCCCACTCCTTATTTATCTCTCCTCTCGGCTCCCCCTCCCCCGAGGCCAAGCCCCAAGCGCGCCTTCGTTCGCGCCCCCTTTCGCCCCATGTCCAGCGTCCCCACCTCGCCCCTCGCCGGCCGCCACATCGTGCTCGGCATCACCGGCAGCATCGCCGCCTACAAAGCCTGCACCCTCGTCCGCCTGCTCGTGCGCCAAGGCGCCGAAGTGCAAGTGGTCATCACGCCCGCCGGCAAAGAGTTCGTCACCCCCCTCACCCTCGCCACCCTTTCGCAACGCGCTGTGGTGAGCGAATTTTTCGACCGCCGCGACGGCAGTTGGCACAGCCACGTCGATCTCGGTCTGTGGGCCGATGTTTTCGTCATTGCCCCCGCCTCGGCCGCCACCCTCGGCAAGATGGCGCACGGCATCGCCGACAACATGCTGCTCACCACCTACCTCTCGATGAAAGCCCCCACCTTCGTCGCCCCGGCCATGGACCTCGACATGTATGCCCACGCGGCCACGCAAGACAACCTCGACCTCCTGCGCCGCCGCGGGGTGCACGTCATCGAAGCCGCCGACGGTTTCCTCGCCTCCACCCTCTCGGGCAAGGGGCGCATGCAAGAACCCGAAGTCATCGTCGAGCACCTCGCCCGCCACTTCGCCGCATCGGTCGCCCCGACCACACCTTGCGGCGCAAACACCGCCGAGAGCGCAACGGCAGCCGATGCCGCGCACCAAGAAATGCCCACCTGCGCCGCCGCAACCGCCACAGCCGGCGCACCCCTCGTGAGCCCGATCGACGGGCACCGCCCGCGCTTGCTCATCACCGCCGGCCCCACGCGCGAACGCATCGACCCCGTCCGCTTCGTGAGCAACTATTCGAGCGGCAAAATGGGCTTCGCCCTCGCCGAGAGTGCCGCCCGCGCCGGCTTTGACGTGGTGCTCATCGCCGGCCCCGTCGGTCTCACGGTGCAGTCGCCCCACATTCGGCGCATCGACGTGGAGAGCGCGCGCGAAATGCACGCCGCCGCCCTGCGCGAGTTCCCCGATTGTGCCGGCGCCATCCTCTGCGCCGCCGTGGCCGACTACGCCCCCGAAGCGCCGGCCGATCGCAAAATCAAGCGCGAAACCACCGGCCCCCTCACCCTTCGCCTCGTGCCCAACCCCGACATCGCCGCCGATCTCGGCCTGCGCAAGCGCGCCGACCAGTGGCTCGTGGGTTTCGCCCTCGAAACCGACCATGCCCTCGACAACGCCCGCGACAAACTGCGCCGCAAGCACCTCGATCTCATCGTGCTCAACAGCTTGTCCGACGCGGGTGCGGGTTTCAACACCGACACCAACCGCGTCACCCTCATCGCCCCCGAGGGCGAACCCCAAGCCCTCCCCCTCATGGCCAAAAGTGCCGTGGCCGACACCCTCATTCGCCACCTATGCCACACCTTCCCCTCCTCTCGCTCCTGATGCGCGCCGGGCGTTCGCTCGCCGCCCTCCTCTTTGCCCTGCTCGCCCTCCTGCCCGCCACGTTGCGTGCCGGCGAACTCGACGCGACGGTCACCATCGACACGCGCCACGTGCAGGGCACGGGCAATGAAGCCACCTTCGAAGCCCTGCGCCGCGCCGTCGCCGATTTTCTCGACGAGCAGCGGTTCACCGATCTGCGCTTCGCCCGCCGCGAACGCATCAAATGCACCTTCTATTTCAACGTCCGCAAGTACGACCCCTCGGCGCAAACCTTCGAAACAACGCTCACCGTGAGCAGTTCGCGCCCCGTCTACGGCGCGAGCTACACCAGCCCCGTCTTCATCGCCCGCGACGCCTCGGCCAACTTCCGCTTTGCCGAGTTCGACAAACTCGAGTTTCGTCCCGAAGCCGTCGACCGCGACCTCACCGCCCTCTTGGCCTACTATGCTTATATGATCATCGGCATCGATCTCGACACGATGTCGCCCCTCGGCGGCACCGATGTGCTGGGACGCGCCCGCGATCTGGTGAACAACGCCCGCTCGCTCAGCCTTTCGGCCAAGGGCTGGAAAGCCTTCGACGACAACCGCAACCGCCACGGCCTCGTCACCGACTGGCTCGACCCGGGCATGGAACCCTTCCGCCGCATGATCTACGCCTACCACCGCAACGGCCTCGACCACATGGTCGAAAATCCGGAGCGCGCCCGCGTGGCCATCGTCGAAGCCCTCCGCCTGCTCGCCGAAGCCCACGACACCAAGAAACTCAGCGCCCTGCCCCAAATCTTCACCGAGTGCAAGGCCGACGAACTCGTGGGGCTCTTCGCCGGACACACCACGGCGCAAGATCGCGACTTCCTCGTCGACCTCTTTTCGCGCATCAACCCCTCGAAAAACACCTCTTGGAATCGCATTCGCGACGGCAAATGATCGCCCCCACGCCCACTTGCCGCCGCGCCTTCGCCCTTCCGTCCACCCATCTTCCAACTCTCGTCCCGTGCTCACCCACCTTCACATCAGCAACTACGCCCTCATCGACAGCCTCGACCTCGATCTCGGCGCGGATTTCACCGTCATCACCGGCGAAACCGGCGCCGGTAAGAGCATTATCCTCGGCGCCCTCGGTCTGCTCCAGGGCCATCGCGCCGATGCCAAAGTGCTTCGCCGCGCCGACGCCAAGTGCATCGTCGAAGGCACCTTCGACACCACCGGTCTCCCCATCGAGCCCCTCCTCGAAGCCGCCGAAATCGAAGCCGACGGCCACACCCTCCTCATCCGCCGCGAGATTTCAGCCGCAGGCAAGAGCCGCGCCTTCGTCAACGACACGCCGGCCACCCTCAACGTGCTGCGACAACTCGCCGAACACCTCATCGACATCCACTCGCAGCACCAAAATCTCCTCCTTTCGCACGAGAATTACCTCCTCGACACCCTCGATCTCGTGGCCGACAACGCCCCTTTACGCCACGCCTACGCACAAGCCCTCGCCGACCACCGCGCCGCGCGCCGCCGCTTGCAGGAACTCCAAGAACTGAGCGGCCGCGACGGACAGGATCGCGACTACCTCAGTTTCCAACTCGAGCAGATCGACGGTTCGGCCTTCCTCGTCGACGAACAAGCGAAGCTCGAAGCCGACAGCGAAGCCCTCACCCACGCCGAAGACATCCAGAGCGCGCTCGCCCATGCCGCCACGCGCTTGAGCAATGACGAGTTCGACGTGCTCGACTGCCTGCGACAAGCCGAAAGCGACCTCCGCGATGCCGCCCGCCACCGCCCCGAAACCGAAGCCCTCGCCGACCGTTTGGAGAGCGCGCGCATCGAAATCGACGACATCCTCAGCGACGTGGAGCGACTGGCCGACAGTGTCGAGATCGACCCCGTGGGACTCGAGCGCACCAACCGCCGCCTTTCGAAACTCTACGCCTTGCAGCGCAAACACAACGTCGAGACCATCGCCGAACTCCACCGCGTGGCCGACGATTTCCGCGCTCGTCTCGACGCCATCGACCACGCCGAAGAGCATCTCGCCGAAGCGCAAGCGCAACTCAACGCCACCCTCGAGACGACCCTCAGCGTCGGCGCACAACTCACCGACAGCCGTCGCCGCGCCGGCGAGGAGATTTGCACCACCCTGCGCACCGATCTCGCGCAACTCGGCATGCCCCACACGCAACTCCTCTTCGATTTCCGTCCGCGCACCGCACCCGACGCCACCGGCACCGACACCGTGGCCTTCCTCTTCTCAGCCAATCCCGGCATGCCGCCGCGCGATCTCGCCGAAACGGCCTCCGGCGGTGAAATCGCCCGCTTGATGCTCGCGCTCAAAGCCTTGGTGGCCGGCCGACGCAACCTCCCTTCGATCGTTTTTGACGAGATCGACACGGGAGTCAGCGGTACGATGGCGCGCCGCATGGGGCAGCTCATGCGCCGCATGGGCCACAGCGTGCAAGTGCTCTGCATCACCCACCTTCCGCAGATCGCCGCCCTCGGCACCGACCACCTGCGCGTGGCGAAACACCAACGCGACGGCGAAACCCTCTCGACCCTCACGCGCCTCACGGCCGACGAGCGCATCAATGAACTGGCGACCATGCTCTCGGGCACGGAGATCACGCCGGCCGCCCTCGCCAACGCGCGCGAACTCCTCGACCCCACCGCGCAATAAGCCGCCGCGCGGGGGCAATGCGCGCATGCCTTGTTATAGGACACGCACGCCTTATTATATAGGGTGCGCTTCGCCCAAAAAGCGTGCGGCCTTCGTGATCCAAAACGACAACTGCCGCAGCAAACCGCGCGCACTCCTTATTATATAGGGCGCCCTTCGCCCAAAAAGCGTGCCGACTTCGTGACGCGAAACGACCACTGCCGCAGCAAACCGCCCGCACGCCTTATGATATTAAGGTGCACTTCGCTCAAAAAGCGTGCGCATTCCTCTTCACCCAACGACTTTTCCCCCCATGTCCCGCTCCATTCTCGTCTTTCTCCTCGCTCTTTGCGCCGCCCTCCTCAGCCCCGGCGCAGCGCGTGCCGACCGCGGCGCAAACACCGCCGCCCTCCGCGCACTGGCTCGCATCGTCACCTTCACCCCACAGGGCGACACCCTCGCCGTGACGCAAGGTTTCTTCGTCGAAGCCAACGGCACGCTCATTGCCCCCTATGCGCCGTTCCGCGGCGCCGCCCGCGCCCTCGTCAGCGACAGCCGTTCGCGCCAAGGCCACGTGTTGCGCATCGTGGCGGCCAATGCCGAACTCGACCTCCTGCGCGCCACCACCGATCTCGCGCGCCGCAACGACGAATACCTCCCCCTCTCGCCCGAACAGTTCCCCGTCGGCACCGCCTTCACCCTCGTGCCCTTCGCCGCCGACGGCCGTCCCGCGGCGCAAACGGCCAACGTGGTGCAAACCGAAAGCCTCCGCGGTCACAACTACTACACCCTTTCGGCCGCCAACGCCGCCTCCCTCGCCGGACTCCCCCTCCTCACCGCCGAAGCCAAGCCCCGCGTGGCCGCCATTGCGCAGTTCAACTACGGCAAAGCCCCGTCCGACGGCACGCCCCTCGGTCTTTGCGCCCTCGCCGCCTCGGCCGCCGACACCCTCCGCGCCAATGCCGTGGCCGCTCTCAGCCCCGACCTCACCGCCCTGCGCATCCCCCTCCTTCTCCCCGCCGACGAGAACGAAGCCTACACCTATCTCTACATGCTCCTCCGCTCGCGGCGCGACAGCAGCATCGTAGCCACCGCCCTGGCCGACTTCCTCGACGCCCACCCCAACCACCGCGAAGCCACCCTCGATGCCGCGCGCTTCTATGCCGCCCGCCGCAACTATCTGCGCGCCGATTCGCTCCTCGACCGCGCCTTGCGCATCAGCCCCGACGCCGACAGCCGCAGCCGTGTGCACGAAGAGCGCGCCGGCCTCATCATCGACGCGCTTGCCGTCGACAGTCTGCACCTCCCGCCCCACTGGCGCACCGCCGAAGCCCTCCGCGCTCTCGATCGTGCCGACAGTCTCGCGCCCCGTCCCTCCTCGGCGCTGCTGCGCGGCGTCATCCTCTACGGTCAAGGCCGCAATCGCGAAGCCTTCGCCGCCTTCGAGCGCGTCAACCGCAGTGACGCCGCCTCGCTGCGCTCCTTCTTCTTCGCCGCCCAAGCCCTCAGCCGCGTCGGCGGCAACGACAGCGCCGTAGTGGCCTTGCTCGACAGCGCCCTGGCGCACACCCCCACGCCCTTCACGGCCGAAGCCGCCGCCCCCCTCGCTTGGCGCGCCGTCTATGCCGAACGTCTCGGCGATCACCGCCGCGCCGTACTCGACCTCGTGGACTATGAGCGCCTGGTGCCCGCCACCGACCTCGCCGCCCCCTTCTTCCTGCGCCGAGCCGCCCTCGCCGAGCAAGCCCGTCTCTACCGTCGTGCCGTAGACGACTACACCACGGCCGCGGCGCGCACCGCCGACAGCGAAACGCGCATCGAAGCCCTCACCGCCAAGTCCCTCCTCTGCGTGCGCCTCTCGGCCGGCGACGAAGCCCTCGCCGCCGCCGAAGAACTGCAGCGCCTCACCCCCGACACGCCCGACGCGCTCAAACTTCTCGGCCTCGCTCATCAATTACTCGGCCACCGCGCGCAAGCCCGCCGCTACCTCTCGCAGGCCGCCGCCAAGGGCGATGCCAATGCCGCCGAACTCCTGCGCAAAGTCAAGTGATCCACGGCCGCCCCACACCCGATTCCGCCCCGCGCCCATCGGATGTGGGGCGGTTTTTCGTACTAAAATCACAGATTTAACACTCCATTCCCCCGATTTTCAGCACAAAAGCCTAATTTTGGCGCATCACTCTCCATCGTTTCAACTCCCACCCCGCATGAGAAAACTCTTCCCCACCCTCCTCCTCATCCCGCTCCTTGCCCCCCTCTTTCTCTCTGCTTGCGCAAAAGACGAGCCCGCTCCCTGCCATTGCCCACAAGCAACAGACCTCCCTCGCCCTCACTACCCCGGCAATCCCTATCCCCTGCCCTACATCCCCGACGCACCCACCGTGCCTCCCACGCCCTACAGCGTCGACTGTTATCTCGAACCCGACACCCTGGTCTATTCGAGTTACGACAGCAAAAGAGATGAATATGCCCTCTCTTTCGATGCCACCCCCAATTACACCGGCGGTCGCCGACTTTTCGCGCCCCGTCGCGGCACCTCGCGGCAAGACTCCCTCGTCTATGCCGAGCAAGCCCGCCTGCACGGCGAAGACGGCAGCCTGCGTGCCCACCCACTCCGCGCACAAACCCTGCTGATGAACGTCACCGCGCTGCGCGCGCTCCTCTATCATGCCGACGGATCCCACACCGACATCTCCGACCGCTGCACCCTCACCTATACCTCCTTCGAGCCTTACATCAAATCAGGCTACTCCACTTTCTACGCCCGCTACACGCGCCGCTTCGACGAGATGGACGCCTACCAACTCCGCTGGATCGAACCCTACATCCTCATCACCTGCAAAATTCCGCCGCACGCTGCAGACGAAAGCCTCCTTCTCCTCGCCACGCTCGCCGACGGCCGCACGCTCCGTGGGCACTTTGATCCGGCTCCCACACGCATCCGCTATCGGCACTGACGCACTCGAAATACTCCCCCCCCGCGAAAAGCCCGACCTCCCCACACGGAAGTCGGGCTTTTTGCGCTCCTTTTCGCCCCGCCGCCTCAACCTTGCAACCCCTCTGCGCCCCACTTTACACTTTTGACGTGCAACATTTCGAAAAAAGCGAAAATCTTCGCCCGAATACCGACCTTTGCCTCATCAAAACAAAAACCTTATTCGCCTGCTCCTGCGCAAAAAGGTCTTCGCCACCGCCCACCGCGACCGAGCCCCCTACGCACCGCAGTCAAACACAGTCAACCACTCATTCCTTAACCTCCCAAAACCTTCACACTATGATCTACAACGCTTTCGAAGCCCTCAAGGCCTTCTACCGCACCACCGTCGTTCCGTTGCACTTCGGCAAGCACCGCACCTTCAACCTCCACACCCTGCCGGCGCTCCTCCTCATCCCCTACCTGATCTGAGGCCACCGCAGCACAATCCAAGCCGAGCGCACACCGCCGCACCACCCCTTCTCTACACTGTTTGCCATAACGAAAAACACACCCGTGCGCGGCGACCGTTTCGACCACAAGTGCCGAAACCACCTCGGCACCGAAAAGCCCGATTCTCCCAAGCGAATCGGGCTTTTTCGCACCCCGCGCCGCACGAAATTCTAACCTTGCAACCCTTCCGCGCCCCACTTTATATTTTTGTCGTGCAACATTTCGAAAAAACAGAAAAATTCCAACCGAATACCGACCTTTGCCACATCAAACCCAACCACTTATCTCTAAAAATTCTCATCGCTATGATTGACCTCTTCCAACACCTCGACGGCTTGTTCGCCTCGCTCTTCCACCTCGTGCTCACCGTCGGCAAACTCGGCCTGCTCGTTTTCATCGCCTTGCGCCTCTATCCCCACATTCGCAAGCACTTCGCCATCGGACACAAGCCCTCCGGCAACGTGCCCCACCGCCCCCAAGCACCCGGCGTCTACAATGCACAGCAGGCCACCCAATATGCCAACAACGCGCAGCAACCTCCGCAAACGCCCGTGGACTTGAACCCCGAAAAGTTCTTCTCCGCGATCACACGCCTCTACCGCGCCACGATCATCCCCGTCCGCATCGGCGAACGCGTCATCAACGTCCACAGCCTCCTGCTCCTCTTCGTCCTCTCTATGATCTGGTGAGCGCACAGCACCTGGGTCCGCACGAACTTTCACTTTATTCACTCATAAATCCCCTCCTACAATGAACACCTCCACCTTTACCCCCGACTGCCACCTCTGTTCACAAGCCGAAACCGCCCCGCAAAGCGATCCCTTCGACGGCTTTCTCGAAAGTTTTTGGAATTTCGCCTGAACCGGTGCGCAATTTCCGTCCCGCCTGCCCCAACTTGCCCCCGGAACCACGCATCCCAACCTTGTAAACCACCCAGTTGAAAACACACACCGCGGCCAAAAAACACCGACGTCACAAAACCTTACCCAACGCCGCGCATCCCAACCTTGTAAACCACCCCGGCTGAAAACACACCCCGCGGCCAAGAACCAACGACGACAAAAAACCTTACCCAACGCCGCGCATCCCAACCTTGAACCACCGCCACAAGGAAAACACACCCTCCCACGATGCCCCTCCACGCAGGCAAGCCCTTGCCCCCCTCGCGCCCCCTGAGCGCGAGGGACGTGCAAGTCCCGATCTACACCTCATTTTGCGCACCGCTGTGGTCGTCCCACCGGCGTTCGCCCTGCCCACAACGGCAGTTCCCAACCTCGAAAAACACCGCCGGTACACCCGCCCTTCGGTGCGCAATTCCTCAACTTTCATTTCAAACGTCCCAACTTTTGACGAAAAGTTGGGACGTTTTTTTCATTTGCCCCCCTATTTTTTTTTAGAATATCTTTTGCATATCCGATGAAAACACTAACTTTGAAGCGTAAATAAAAAGTCGGCTTTGCAAAACCAATCGTCACGGCGTCTATTTCAGCACATTCGCGTTTCGAAACCGTAAATTGTTCACAACGCCGTTCGCCGCTTCCGGTCGAAATCACCCACCGGCCGACCCACCCATTCACCCATTCGCCCCAACCCTCTGCCTATGTCCTTCCTTCGTTTCGACAAAACGCAAATGACCAACCTGCAAGAATCCCTGATGAAGGAATTCCTGCTCACCAACAAGTCGGGCGCCTACTGCTCGTCCACACTCACGGGGTGCAACATCCGCAAATACCACGGCCTCTTTGTCGTGCCCGTGCCCGCTCTCGACGACGAAAACCACGTGCTCCTCTCCTCCCTCGACGAAACCGTCGTGCAACACGGCGCGGAGTTCAACCTCGGCCTGCATAAATACGTGGGCGAGAACTACAGCCCGCGCGGCCACAAATACATCCAGAGCTTCGAGTGGGACAAAGTGCCCACTTGGATCTACCGCATCGGCGGCGTGGTGCTGAAGAAGGAGATTATCTTCCGCAACGAGCGCGATCGGCTCTTCGTTCGCTACACGCTGCTCGAAGCCCACTCGCCCACCACGCTGCGCCTGCGCCCCTTTTTGGCCTTCCGCTCCGTGCGCCAATGGACCCACGAGAACGGCACGGCACGCACCGACTACCGCGAGGTCGAAAACGGCGTGGCCTTCAATCTCTATGACGGCTATCCCGACCTCGTCATGCAGCTCGACAGTGACCGCGCCACCTATCACCACACCCCCGACTGGTATCGCGGCCTCGACTACCCCAAAGAGCGCGAACGCGGCTACGACGAACCGGAAGACCTCCTCGTGCCGGGCTATTTCGAGATGCCCATCGCCTGCGGCGAGAGCATTGTGTTCACCGCCTCGCTCGATTCGCGCGACCCCGCCACGCTCAAACCCCTCATCGAGGGCGAAATTGCCGCCCACGACTCGCGCGACACCTTCTACCACAGCTTGGTGAACGCCGCCCACCAATTCCGCCAGCAACTCGGGGGCGAAGAGTACATCATCGCCGGCTACCCGTGGTTCAAGCCCCGCGCCCGCGACACCTTCATCGCCATGCCCGGCCTGACCTTGGCCATCGGCGAGACGGAGCAGTTCGAGAAATACATGGACACCGCCGCCCGCGCGCTCGACGACTTCATGGCCGGCCGCCCGGTGAGCGTGCAAATCTACGAAACCGAACAGCCCGACACGCTGCTCTGGGCCATGTGGTGCCTGCAACAGTACGCCAAATACGTCGGTCGTGAGCGTTGTCGCGAACGCTACGGCGCCCTCATCGACCGCATCATGTCGTTCATCTTCGAAGGCCGCCACCCCAACCTCTTTGGCCACACCAACGGCCTGGTCTATGCCAACGGTCGCGACCGCGCCGTCACGTGGATGAACTCCACCGCGTGGGGTCGCCCCATCATCCCGCGCTCGGGCTACATCGTCGAGTTCAACGCCCTGTATTACAACGCCAAAAAGTTCTACCAACAGCTGCTGGTCGACGACGGCCGCCCCGAACGCCTCATCACCGCCGAACGCATCGAGGCCGAGTGTCGGCAGTTTGAGGAGAGCTTCCGCTCCACCTTCGTCAACCACTGCGGCTATCTCTTCGACTACGTCGACGGCGGCAACGCCGATTGGAGCGTTCGCCCCAACCAACTGCTGGCCATCGCCCTCGACTTCTCGCCCCTCACGCTCCGCGAGCGCAAAGCCGTGCTCGACATCTGCACCCGCGAACTCAAAACGCCCAAGGGCATCCGCTCCCTCTCGCCCAAAAGTCAAGGTTACACCCCCTATTATGTGGGACGTCAGGAAGATCGCGACCGCGCCTACCACCAAGGCACCGCCTGGCCGTGGCTCACGGGCTTCTATCTCGAGGCCTATCTGCGCGTCTACCGCATGAGCGGCGTGAACTACATCGAGCGCCAGCTCATCGGCTTCGAAGAAGAACTCTTCTACCACTGCGTCGGCACGATTCCCGAACTCTTCGACGGCAATCCCCCCTTCTCCGGCCGCGGCGCCATCTCCTTCGCCATGAACGTGAGCAGCATCCTCCGCGCTTTCCGCCAACTCGAGAAACACCGCCTCGAAGAAGAAGCCGCCGAACGCGACTGATCCCATCTCCCCTCCCACCCCTATACTTATATACTCCCCATGAAAGTACTCATGTTTGGCTGGGAATTTCCCCCCCACATCCTCGGCGGCCTCGGCACTGCGTCCTATGGCATGACAGCCGGCCTGGCCGCGCAACCCGACATGGACATCACCTTCTGCATCCCCAAGCCTTGGGGCGATGAGGACAAGAGTTTCATGAACATCATCGGTCTGAGCCAAACCCCCATCGTGTGGCGCGACGTGGACTACGACTATGTGCGCGAACGCCTCGGCGACCGCATGACTCCCGAACAATACTACGCCCTGCGCGACCACATCTACGCCGATTTCTCCTACCGACTCACCGACGACCTCGGCTGTATCGAATTTTCCGGGCGCTATCCCGACAATTTGCAGGAAGAGATCAACAACTACTCCATCGTGGCCGGCGTCATCGCTCGCCAACAGGACTACGATATCATCCACGCGCACGACTGGCTCACCTATCCCGCGGGCATCCACGCCAAGCAAGTGAGCGGAAAACCCCTCGTGGTGCACGTCCACGCCACGGATTTCGACCGCTCGCGCGGCAACGTCAATCCCACCGTCTACGCCATTGAGCGCGACGGCATGGACCATGCCGACTGCATCATGTGCGTTTCGGAACTCACGCGCCGCACCGTCATCGACCACTACGGGCAGGATCCGGCGAAAGTCATCGCCATGCACAACGCCGTCTACCCCCTTCCCGACGACATCCGCGAGATCGTGGCGCAACGTCGCCCGGCCGCCGAGCGAAAGGAGAAGGTCGTCACCTTCCTCGGCCGCATCACCATGCAGAAAGGCCCCGAGTATTTCGTCGAAGCCGCCGCCCTCGTGCTCAAACGCACCCGCAACATCCGTTTCTGCTTCGCCGGTTCGGGCGATATGATGGAGGCGATGATAGAACTCGCCGCACGTCGCGGCATCGCCGACCGCTTCCACTTCCCCGGCTTCATGAAAGGCCGCGAAGTCTACGAGATCTTCCGCGACTCCGACGTCTACGTCATGCCCTCCGTGTCCGAACCCTTCGGCATTTCGCCCCTCGAAGCCATGCAATGCGGCGTGCCTTCCATCATTTCCCACCAGAGCGGTTGCGCCGAAATCCTCGACAAGTGCATCAAAACCGACTATTGGGACATCGAAGCCATGGCCGACGCGATGTATTCGCTCTGTGTCAACGACAGTCTCCACGAATATCTCCGCGTCGAAGGCCTGAAAGAAGTCGACGCCATCACGTGGGAGAAAGTCGGCCTGCGCATTCGCGCCTGCTACGACCGCCTCCTCGGCCGATAAGTCGCGCCGGTCGCAACACCCCCTCCCGTCGGTCGCGCCGACTACCGCCTTTTCTCGCAAAATAAGCCCCCGCTTTCCGCCCGAAACGGTCACCCGCCGCGCCGACTCCCCCACTTCGCCCCCCTTTCGAGTCCAACTCCCCACCCAAACACCCGGCTCCTTATGAAATCCATCTGCCTCTATTTCGAAATACACCAAAACATCCACCTCAAGCGCTACCGTTTCTTCGACATCGGCACCGACCATTACTACTACGATGACTACGAAAACGAGCGCTCCATCACCGAAACCGCCGAGAACAGCTACATCCCCGCGCTCCGCGCCCTCATCGAGATGGCCGAACGCTACGGCAGCTACTTCAAATGTGCCTTCTCCCTCTCCGGCACCGCCATCGAGCTCCTCGAACAGTACTCTCCCGAAGTGCTCGAGCTCCTCGATCAGCTCAATCGCACGGGCTGTGTCGAATTTCTTGCCGAGCCCTACTCCCACGGCTTCTCCTCCATCAAGTCGCCCGAGTGCTTCAAGGACGAAGTGCGCCGCCTCTCACGCAAAATTAAAAGCCTTTTCGGTGTCGAGCCCCGCGTGCTGCGCAACTCCTGCCTGATGTATTCCGACGAAATCGGCGCTCTCGTCGCCGAAATGGGCTTCAAAGGCATGCTCGCCGAGGGCGCGAAACAAACCCTCGGTTGGAAGAGTCCGCACTACCTCTACCACTGCGCCCTCGATCCGCGCTTAAAACTCCTGCTCCGCGACCCCGGTCTGTCGGAAGACATCAGCTATCGCTTCAACGACCGCTCCTGGAACGAATACCCCCTCTATGCCGAGACCTATGCCCGCTGGATCGCCGAACAACCCGCCGAACAACCCGTCGTTTGCCTCTTCATGGAACTCTGCGCCCTCGGCATGTTCCAACCCCTTTCGAGCAATATCCTCGATTTCTTCAAGGCGCTGCCCGAACAGTTGCGCAATCACGGCATCACCTTCGCCACCCCCTCCGAACTCTGCGACAGTTTGGAGAGCGTAGGTCCGCTGCCCGTGGAATATCCCACCACGTGGGTCGACGAAGAGCGCGACCTCTCGCCCTGGTTGGGCAACATCATGCAGCAAGAAGCCCTCGACAAACTCTACTCCGTGGCCGACCGCGTGCGCATCGGCGGCGACAAGCGCCTGCGCCAAGACTGGGACTATCTCCAAGCCTCCAACAATCTGCGCTTCATCTCCACGAAAGCCAACAGCTACGGCGGCTATCGCGGCATCTACGCCTCGCCCTACGACGCGTTCACCAACTACATGAACATCCTCGGCGACTTCATCACGCGCGTCAACGACCTCTATCCCCTCGAAATCGACAACGACGAACTCAATGCCCTCCTCACCACGATCAAAAACCAGGGCGACGAACTCGCCGTGAAGGACAAGGAGATCGACAAGCTCAAGAACCTCATCGGTCGCTTGGAAAAAGAAGCCCTCGCTCGCGAAGAAGGCGCGGCCGCACCCGCCGCTTCAAGCGAAAAGAGCGTCTCCGCCGCCGAAAAGGCCACCCACGCTGCCGAAGCGCCCACCACCACGAGCGCAAAGGCCGTAGCCGCACCCGAAAAAGCGACTCCCGCCACCCCCCACTCCAAGAAAAAGGGCGGTAAGCGCGGCGGCAAAGGCTAAAAACCTGCGCCCTCCGTGCCGACGCACGCCCACAACAAAGCCCCCACCGCCGACCGTTTGGTCGCCGGTGGGGGCTTTTCGTTAGATGTCGCGCAGAGGGAAAAACCTTCACGGCGCAAGACACATTATATATATGGAGTGCCGATCGCTCAGTGCGCCCCTTCGTCCGTCAGCGCCCAAAGGGCACGCCCTTCGTAGACGCCCGTCAGTTCGTCGGCCGCCATTCGGCGCAAGGCCTGCGCCAGCGCCGCCGTGGACATCGGCCGTTGCCCGCGCAACAGTCCCAAGGCGTTGAAGGCACGCACCACCTTCACCCAGATACGTTCGCCCATGCGGTCGCTCCCCGCCCGATCGAGCACCGGCGGTCGCGCAATGGCCAAACGGCGGAAGGGCAAGGCGCGCAGCGCTTCCTCGAGTTCGCCCTTGATGCGCGGATAGAACCAGCGCGACTGCGCATCGGCCATCGCCGCCGAGACAAGCACGCACGTCGGCACGCCGTTGTCGGCCGCCGCCCGCGCCGCTGCCAGCGGATAGTCCACATCCACGCGCCGCTGTGCCGCCTCCGATCCGGCCGCTTTGAGCGTAGTGCCCATGCAAAGAAAGAGCACATCGCCCTGCACCACAGCGCTCCACGCCGCCGGCTGCTCGAAATCCACGAGGTGCACCCGCAGTTTCGGATGCTCCACCCCGAGCGGACGGCGCACCGCCACTTCCACCTGTTCATAGTGCCCGTCGGCAAGCAACTGCTCCACCAGATCGCGCCCCGTGGCGCCCGTGGCGCCCAACACAAAAGCTCTCATTGTCGTTTTTTATTGAGAAAATCAGTTCGAAAAATGCCCCCCGATCGGGCGTTTTGTCCCGAAGGGAAGCGAAAAACGCCCGCGAAGCCTCAGTTTAAGCCCAGCGGCGCAGAGCTTTGCGGCGAACGAAGCTCCACAGTCGGCGCATACGGCGGCGTGCACGTGCATCCATCCGCCCAAGTGCCGGCCAACGCGCGTAAATCTGTCGACGGTAGCGCCAAAGCAGCACACCGCCCAAAATGCGCAGCGTAAGCCACGCCAAAGTGAGGTAGAGAATCATAAAAATAGCGTCCTGTGAAGGAGAAAAAAGTCAGTCAGTCTGCCACAAAGATACGCATTATTTCTTGCACCGCCGCCTCCTGCGCGCCCTTTCGCCCACGGTGCGCCCGCTCCCGCCGCCCCTGCGCACCCCCAACACGTCTCCTCGTCGCGCCATTTCCCCAAGGCCGTGCGCCCTTTCGGCCGCGGTACACCCATTCCTGCCGCCCCAGCGCACCCCCAACGCGTCTTCTCGTTACGCCATTCCTCCAAGGTCGCGCGCCCTGCGGCCAAGGTCGGTGCGAAAAGCCCACGGCTTTTCGCCTTTTCCTCCCCACTTTCCGAGAAAAGTCCCCTTGTTCTCGAAAAAAGTCCCCACGTTTTTCTCCCCGCCGCGCCGACGGGCTCGCCCTCCGCGGCCGTGGCACAAAGGATAAATTTCACATCGTCGGGGGAAAGTGCGCAGAAATGCGCACGCGTTCACTTTTTTTTTACTTTTGATTGCTTTCATACTAAAGAAAACGCGCTATATTTGCAACGAAAACCCATTTTATCATCTCTGTGTAGCAAAACATCGGGATCTATCGTCCCCGCGATGCGTTCGCCGCACAGCCTACAAACTTCCCCACCTCGCCCGCCTATGATCCTTCATTCCGCCACGCGATTGCTCGGTGCGGCCTTTTTGGCCCTCGGCCTGAGCACCCCCGCCGCCACCTTGGCGCAGCAAGTCATCTTCCCGCAAGAACAACAAGCCGGCACGGCGCGTTTGGCGCACACGGCCGACCACTATGTGCTGAGCAACGACCTGCTCACCGCCACCTTCGTCGCCTCCGACGGCACCCTTCGCTTCGGCGGTTGCCCGCAGCTCAACTTAAACGCCGGCACCGAACTCTTTGAAATCCGCACCGGCAACGGCGCGACGGTGGTGCGCGCCTCGGAAATGCAACTTGAGGGCGTGCGCGAAATCAACTACGCCGCCAATCCCACCGCCGTGAAGGGGGCGGAGAAACTCCCCGGCCGTGCCCTCGAAGCCACCTTCAAGCACGGCAACCTCACCGTGCTCTGGCGCGCGGTGCTGCGCGACGGCAGCCACTACCTGCGCACGGAAATGAAACTCACGGCCTCGACCGACACGAAACTCTTTGCCGTCGTGCCCATGCTCTATGAGGTGGACGTGCACGCCGCCGGCAGTGCGCCGCGCAAGGTGGGCAACACCCGCGGTGCCGTACTGCTGAGCGACAAAATCTTTGCCGGTCTCGAAACGCCCATGGGTCTCAACACCGTGGGCGCGGGCGAAAGCGACGAGCGCCCCTTCACCCACGACGCGTGGACGACCGACGATTTCGCCATCGCCCCCGCCGGCACGGTGCCGGCCGGCGTCACCGCCCTGGGCTATGCGGCCGACAAGGTGGCCGTGGCGCAGGGTTACGTCACCTTCAAGCAAGCCGGCACGCAAACCCTCACCTTCACCTACAAAGGCGGCCCCCACAAGCTCAACCTCGTGGGCGTTGACGTCGTCGACCTCGACGGCAACGTGGTGGCCTCGGACTATCACTACGGCACCATGGGCAACGCCCACAGCCGCAACGTCTACACGCTCAACGTGCCCGCGGTGGGCGTCTACCGCCTGCGCTATTTCGTGGACACGGCGCCCGAAACCATCGACTCTCGCGGCGAGATCACGTTCTCCGGCCGCGTGGGTCGTCCGGTCATCGTGCGCGATCTCGCTCCCGGCAGCGCACCCCGTCTCGACAGCCACGCCACCCCGGCCGCTCCCTCGCGCCCCCGTGCCGTGCGCGCCCTGAGCGCCGCACAAATCGGTGCCGACGAGGTGCTCACCGACGCGTGGACGGCGGCCGAATGGACACAGGCCGCTCGCGTGCCCTCGCGCATCAACGAGGTGGGCTACTACGCGCCGAATGTGAAATCCATCAGCCGTTCGCTCCGCTTCACCACGACCGGCACGCTCGCTGTGCAATTCAACTATCGCACGGGCAACACGCGGCTGAACCTCTGCGGTCTCGAACTCGTGGACGCCACGGGCAATGTGGTGGCCTCCGACTATCACAAGGGCTACACGGGCAATGCGGCCGAAGGCAACGTCTATCGCTTCAATGTGCCCTACGGCGGCGAATTTACCCTCGTCTACTACGCGCAAGACAAGGACGAATCCATCACCTCGACGGGCAACATCCGCCTCGCCCTCACACAGAGCGACACGCTCCACCTGGCTTCGCAAGCCACCACGCAGTTGCGCGGCACGTGGAGCCGCAACACCACGCTCCGCGCCGGCGACGACTGGAAAGTGAGCGCCGTGGTGGGACTCGTGGCTCCCGGCCAAGCGCGCCGTTCCTTCCTCGCCTACAGCGAACGCGAGCGCGCCGTGCCCTGGCGCGCCATGCCGGCCTACATCTCTTGGTACGAACTCAACATCGACCGCAACAACGACCCGAACTATACGGGCAACATGCACGATTGGCAGTGCGAAGAGGTGATTCGCCAGTGGAAAAAGAACCTCTTCGAGCCCTATCGCACGGCGGTCAACTCCTTTGTGTGGGACGACGGCTGGGATCACTACGGCGATTGGACGTTCTCGCCCAACTTCCCCGACGGCTTCCGCAAAGCCGACGCCTTGGCACGCGAAATGGGCTCGGGCATCGGCGCATGGCTCGGTCCGGTGGGCGGCTATGGGCAGAGTGGCAACTATCGTCGCGCCTTCTGGAACGGCAAGGGCGGCATGCAACTCTCCAACCCCAAGTATTACGAGACCTTCACGCGCGCCATCACCGACCTGTGCAACAATCGCGGCTATGATTTCCGCTTCTTCAAGTTCGACGGCATCAGTGCGCAATTCTCGGCCGTGGGTCCCGACGCGGGCACGGTGGGCGAGGAGAACGCCGAGGGCATCATCCGCGCCGAACGCATGGTGCGCGAAACCATCAAGCCCGATATCTTCTTCAACACCACCGTCGGCACGTGGGCTTCGCCCTTCTGGTTCCAATACACCGACGCCGTGTGGCGCCAAGAGGGCGACTACGGCGAAGCGGGCAACCAGGGCAGCGACCGCGAACGCTGGATTACCTATCGCGACGCGCTGGTGCACAAAAACTTCGTGAAGAACTCGCCGCTGTGTCCCATCAACACGCTGATGACCCACGGTTTCATCCTCTCCTCGCACGGACAGGTGTCGAAAAATATGGACTACGACGGCATCGTGCGCGAATTGCGCTGCGCCTTCGCCTGCGGTTCGGGCATGGTGGAGCTCTACAACGACTACGCCCTGACCAATTCGATCCGCGGAGGCCGCCTGTGGGGCGATCTGGCGGAGGCCATTCGCTGGCAAAAGAACAATGCCGACGTGCTGCCCGATGCGCACTGGGTGGGCGGTAACCCCTGGACGGGATCGCGCGCCGAAGTGTACGGTTGGGCGGCGTGGAACGGCCAAAAGGCCACCCTCGCGCTCCGCAACCCCTCGGCTTCGGCTGCGACCTTCCGCACCACGCTGCGCCAAGCGCTCGAAATCCCCGACTATGTGCACGGTAGCCTCATTCTCTCGAAGGCTTTCGGCCGACAAGACGCGCTCACGGGCTTGAACGAGGACACGCCCATCGACATCGACACGCCCCTCACGCTGTCGTTCCCCGCTTCGAGCGTCTTTGTCTTCAACGGTCGCGAAAGTTCCGTGCCCGCGGTGGCCGTGACGGGCATCACGCTCACGGGACCCGAGGTGAATGTGGCGCCGGGTCGCGAGAAAGCCCTCGTTTGGGACATTGCGCCCGTTGATGCCACGCATACCGCTGTGACATGGCAGGTGGCCGATCCGTCCATCGCCACGGTAGACAACGGTGTGGTGCGCGGCGTGAAAGACGGTGAGACCACCGTGACCGTAACGGCCGAGGGCGGACACACCGCCACGGTACGTGTGAAGGTGAGCACCCCGCCTTACGCCATTTCGTTCGACGGCGACGCCGCACAGAGCGGCAATCGCACCGTGCGCAAGGTGACGATCACCGATCCCGCCCAACAAACACCCACAGTGCTCACGCTCGGCGATCACCCGAAGGCCTACACCGACCTCACGGCAGAGCCGGTCAAGGTGGGAGCCGGCTCGGTGGTGACGATTGCGCCCGAGTGGAAAGGTAATTGGATGCACGCTTACGTCTATATCGACCTGAACAACGACGGCAAGTTCGACGCTTCGAGCCCCAACTCGCCCGAAGTGGCGGCCTTCACCTACTACAAAGGCCAAGCGAAGGGCGAAAATGGGCTCACCACGCAGGGCAACAACAACCCGGGCATGACGATTCCGGGCTTCAAGCTCCCCGAAACCTACGGCACCTACCGCCTGCGCCTGAAAATCGACTGGGACAACCTCGATCCTGCGGGCAGCACGGCTCCGGGCAACGAGATTTTGAAGAACCACGGCTCGGTGGTGGATCTGCTCCTCAAGGTGGTTGATCCCACGGCGGTCAATGCGCCCACGCTTGCCCCCTCCGCCACGGCACCGGCCTACGACCTGACGGGTCGCCGCGTGTCGACCGCCGCTCCCCACGGCCTCGTCATCACGGGCGGCAAGAAACAAATGCGCTGATCGGGCACTGCACACGCATCAGCCCACTTCGCTTCACGCTCTCCCCACGCACCGCGGCGGGGAGAGCGCTTTTTTGTCGGGCGCGCGCCTTGTCCTTGCTGAAGGCGGCAAGAAACAAACGCGCTGATCGGGCTCTGTACTCGTATCAACCCGCTTCGCTTCACACTCTCCCCACGCACTGCGGCAGGGAGAGCGCTTTTTTGTCGGGCACGTGCCTTGTCCTCACGAAAATTCCCTATATTTGTAGCAGTTTAGGGCGCACGCCCGCCAAAGTCGCCGTGCTCCCCCGTCTTCACTCCTCGTTTTTCCACCATGATCGCCCTCCCCCTCCTCAGTTTAGCCCTCTTCGCTCCCACGGCCGCGCCCTCCGGTGCGGCAGCCGTGGACAGTGCCGCCATCTATGCCGACACGCTGCCCGATGCATGGGCGCCGTACGAATGGGTCGCCGCCGATGCCGTGCCGCCCGCCCTCGTTCCGGCGGCCGACGGCAACTCCGCTGTGCACCTCCTCACGCGCACGCTCACTTTCACGCTCGGCGGTACGCTCGGTGTGCACTTCCCCGCCGGCGCGCCCAACGCGGCCTTCACCCTCGGCGGCCTCGAACTGCGCAACGACCGCGACAGCCTCATTTCGGCCGTCTATCCCGCTGCCGACGCCCCGGCGTCCGATGGCTATGCCCTGCGCGTGCCGACAGCCGGCGCCTACACGCTGATGGTCTACGCCCGACCGGCGAAAGCTGCCCCCTCTTCCGCGCCGACGGCTGTGCGCTTCACGCTCACCGCGCCCTTGCCCGACGCAGTCGCCGCCTCCCCGCGCACCGCCCCCCACTCTCGTGCCAACACGACCTACGACTTGAGCGGTCGCCGCGTTTCGACCGCCGCCCCCCGCGGCCTTGTCATCCGCGGCGGACAGAAAATAATGCGCTAAGGCGCGGTTTTCGACAGAAGACAACTCGTTTTTGATGTACACTCAACACATTCTCACTCCCTCGCGCCACATTTTCCCCAAAAATCTCCACGCCCCTAACACAACGCGGCGACCTTCATCGAGAAAGTCGCCGCTTTTTTGTGTCGAACGTGCAAAAATTCAGAGAAATGCTTGTTGCTTTCCCAAATAGCCCTTATATTTGCAGCGCTCATCTACAAATAGAAGGAGTTTCGGGACTCGACCGCCTTGATGCGGCTTCGAGTCCTGCGTTTTTTAGGGCATTTCAAGTCCAAAACCCTGTTGGCGGCTTTTCTTTCGCTTTTTTTCCAACTGCTTTTCCGCATATTTTTCCGAAAGATAGAAGGCCGTCAACAAATAATAGCCCCCTTTACGCTGATGCTCGAGCACAATGACATAGTGCTCGCCGGCATCATAGAGATAAGTCTTCGTGACGTCGCGACGCTTCGCGGTGTCGCGCTCCGTGACGGTGAAAACCTCGAGACAATCGGGGCTTTTCTCCTCGACATGGTGGCGAATCCAGTGCAATCGCTCCGATCTGCGCGCGTCGTAGATGCGCTTCTCGTAGTCGCGCCCCGCAGCGTCGGTGAAGTGATCGGCGCGGTGCGTGAGATGCTTGAACAAGCGCTCCAAATCCATCAATCCTTCGCACTTAATGGGGTAAATGCGATCGCCGCGAAAGACAAAATCAGGATTATCTTGAATATCGCGCTTAAAGACCCGCGACAGAGAAGCCCAATTATCCTGCTCCGACCCCGACAGTTCCAACAATTCCGGGTACTTCTTCATCAGATTAAACATAAGCGCACTTACTTTTGAAGACGGATAAAGAAACGATTGAACTTTTGCTCGGCGAGCGAAGTTCCTTGTTCTAATGGCGTTGAGATCCAACGCTGAATCTTATCCACAATCTTACGTTTAGCCACTACCGCTCCATCAATTGTTCCACTTTTCATGCGCAAATGGTAATTAAGCGCTCCCATCAACACATCTGCCAGCTGCATCAACACCGCCTCGTGCGAACGCAAAAACTGACAACGATGAATCGCAGTATTATGGGCCAAAATAGTATGTAACTTCCGGAGTTTGTGATGACTGCACGTATCTTTAATATCAAGATACAGATTATAGCGGCAGTTCAGGTCAAACCCATGATGCAACAACTGGAAATACATTTTGAAATAGAAATCTTCATAACTATAGTCGTCACGATGCAGATCAATTTGTCGCTTGTCCACGACCAAAGCTCGGAAACTGATACCGGTCATGAAGAAATAATCGATCAGTTCTTGATACATCAATAAGGTAGCTTCATGCACATTCGTCCATTTCAGTTCCCCCTCAAAGCCATGACGCTTCATAATTTCACGAATATGCCGTTTAGCCTCTCTCACCTGCGGGTAGGCCACACTCACGTAACCTAAAATCATGTAGGGGTTTCCGTCATGAGGCAAATGAGTACTCTCATCGCAATATAGATTATATGTTTTATTCATTATCTATTGATCACAAAACGTTTCTCCGCAAAAGTAAACAACTCTCTCAGATTAAACAAGCTGACACGGGGAAACTTCGCTCCCGCACTGCTCTCGACGACGGGCTTGGCCGGGCACGCGGCTTCCTAACGCGCCGCCTCGCCACGGCTTGATGCAGAACGCGTGGACAAAAACCGTCCCATTTTGTCGCCCCCTTCCGCCCCGTGCAGGCAGAAGAGGGCTTTTTTCTGCCGTTTTGTCAGCCTTGCGACATTGGCACACGGCTTGCAAAAAAGAAAGCGTACGGCGCAAGGCCAACGCCTCCTCAAGAGCGCGAGCCACCGAACGCAGCGCGACAATGAAAGTCCGCTCGGCACGCCGCACACTCCATATTATAATAGCAACAAAAATAAAAAAGCAACATACCACTATGGGAAAGATTATCGGAATTGACCTCGGAACGACTAACTCTTGCGTATCCGTATTTGAAGGTAACGAACCTGTTGTCATCGCCAACAGCGAAGGTAAGCGCACCACGCCTTCGGTTGTGGCCTTCGTCGAAGGCGGCGAGCGCAAGGTGGGCGATCCCGCCAAGCGCCAAGCCATCACCAACCCCACCCGCACAATCTATTCGATCAAGCGCTTCATGGGTGAGAACTACGCTCAGGTGCAGAAGGAGATTGAACGCATGCCCTACAGCGTAGTGGACGAGGGCGGACTGCCCCGCGTGGCCGTCGACGGCCGCAACTACACGCCGCAGGAAATCTCGGCCATGATTCTTCAGAAAATGAAGAAAACGGCCGAAGACTACCTCGGTCAGGAAGTGACGGAAGCCGTGATCACGGTGCCGGCTTACTTCTCCGACTCGCAACGTCAGGCCACGAAAGAGGCCGGTCAGATCGCCGGACTGGAAGTGAAGCGCATCGTGAACGAACCCACCGCAGCCGCGCTGGCTTACGGTGTGGACAAGGCCCACAAGGACATGAAAATCGCCGTGTTTGACCTCGGCGGCGGTACGTTCGACATCTCGATCCTCGAGTTCGGCGGCGGCGTATTCGAAGTGCTCTCAACCAACGGCGACACGCACTTGGGCGGTGACGACTTCGACCAAGTGATCATCGACTGGCTCGTACAGGAATTCAAAAACGAAGAGGGCGCCGACCTCACCACCGACGCGATGGCGATGCAGCGCCTGAAGGAAGCCGCCGAAAAGGCGAAGATCGAACTCTCGAGCTCGGCTTCTACGGAGATCAACCTCCCCTACATCATGCCCGTGGGCGGCGTGCCCAAGCACTTGGTTCGCACGTTGACTCGCGCCAAGTTCGAACAGTTGGCACATGGCCTCATCCAGGCTTGCCTTGTGCCCTGCCAAAACGCATTGCGTGACGCCGGTTTGGAAAAGAACGAGATCGACGAAGTGATCCTCGTGGGTGGTTCGAGCCGTATCCCCGCTGTACAGCAGTTGGTCGAAGACTTCTTCGGCAAAACGCCCTCGAAGGGTGTGAACCCCGACGAAGTGGTGGCTGTGGGTGCCGCAATCCAAGGCGCGATCCTCAACAAGGAGAGCGGCGTGAGCGACATTGTGCTGCTCGACGTGACGCCCCTTTCGATGGGTATCGAGACGATGGGCGGTGTGATGACCAAGCTCGTCGAAGCCAACACGACCATTCCCTGCAAGCGCAGCCAGACGTTCTCGACGGCCGAAGACAACCAGCCGGAAGTGACCATCCACGTGCTCCAAGGCGAACGCCCCATGGCCGCACAAAACAAGAGCATCGGCCGCTTCAACCTCGCCGGCATCGCTCCCGCACGCCGCGGTGTGCCGCAAATTGAGGTGACGTTCGACATCGACGCCAACGGTATCCTCAATGTGAGCGCCAAGGACAAGGCGACGGGCAAGGAACAGAGCATCCGCATCGAGGCTTCTTCCAACCTCTCGAAGGAGGAAATCGACCGCATGAAGGCGGAGGCTGAGGCCAACGCAGCAGCCGACAAGGCAGAGGCTGAACGCATTGAGAAAATCAACAAGGCGGACAGCATGATCTTCCAGACGGAGAACCTCCTGAAGGAGAACGGCGACAAACTTCCCGCTGATGTGAAGGGCGAGATCGAGTCTGCGCTCAACACGCTGAAGGAGGCGCACAAGTCGCAAGACGTGGCAGCCATCGATGCGGCTACCGAAACGCTGAACAAGGCAATGGAGAAATTCTATGCCCAAGCGCAGGCTGCCCAACCGGGCGCGCAAGACTTCGCACAGGGTGCACAACAGGGTGCCCAAGCCGGCGCGCAGCAAAACGGCAAGGAAGATATCCAAGATGCTGACTTCGAAGAAGTGAAGTAAAAGAGATTTCGCTTGAAAATAGCGGAAGCATAATAGAATCGCAGTAGGTAAAGAATTTACTTACTGCGATTTTTTTGCAATACACGATCGTTTCAATTTTATTTGTTTGTAACTTTGCCCAGAAATAGATTGCATATCATTTGATAGGGCAATGCTTCTACACTAGAGCACGACGCATAAACTCACGTAGCCTTTCCATTCTAGAGCGTCGTTTATCAATCATTACAATTATGTCCGACAACAAGAATCTCTACGTAACCCTCAAAGAAATCAGAGAAACGTATTATTCACTTAGAAACTTCGAGATTTCCAACTTATGGCAAAGGTCTGTTTTTTTATCAGCCATGTTGGTTTTATTCTATTCGGGATATGGATACATCGTATCGAAGTTCCTGGATGAGAAGGTAAAAGATCCCTTACTACTGCATGAACTATGCTGTGGCATTGCACTACTAGGCATCGTTTTTTCTATTATTTGGGTCATGATGGCCAAAGGTTCTAAGGCGTGGTACGAAGTTTATGAGAGAAAGATTTGCAAAATAGAAGGATATAAAGAATTAAAAATACCCGAAGAGCACCGAATGGGATCAAAATGCATTCCATGGAAATTAGACCAATGCCTCCTTTCCAACCGTGGTGGCCGCTATTCTGTTTCAAAACTAAATATTCTAATTGGAATAGTTCAACTGATCTATTGGACTATCATACTAATCATACACTATTTCGGAGCTATTTTTAATTTCAACTATGACATTTGCAGGAATTGCGTAGTCAATACAGTTATACTCACGGTCATCCCAATCGCAGTTCTAATCATCTTAGTAACAGCCAGCCTTAATCAATGGGCAAAAAGCAATGCGCTTATAAAAGAGGGGGAGGAAGAGTAAATCACAGCCAACAAACTCCCCCCATCTGATTTATCAAGCACTGCAACTTCCCCCACACACACAATCGAGTGGGGGAATTTGATCATTTCGATAAGATCTAACTACCTTCGCACCCGATAAAAGTGCTGCCGGCTGTCCGCGACATGGCCGTTAACACACTAAAATCCCCAAATGATCCCCTCGTACAGCGCTGCACGAGGGGATTTTTGTATCTTAGCAGACGATTTCAACACAGAACTCCTATACAAATCCTCTCCCCCTTATGCGACTTAAACTCCTCTTTCTCATACTCCTGCTGACAAACCTCCTCCCCCTCGCGGCACAACGCGGCACGGTGAAGGGACGGGTGTGGAATGCGCGCAACAACGAAGCGCTGATCGGCGCGGTGGTGCGCATGGAAGGCACAAAACGCGCGACGGTCACGGACTCGGTGGGCAACTATGTGTTCAAAAATGTGGCACCCGGCTTCTACCATCTCGCCGTCCAACTCTTGGGATTTGAGAACAAGCGCACGGAAGAGTTCCAAGTCTTGGGCAACCAAAACGCGTTTGTGGATGTAGAGTTGAGCGAAAGCGCATTTTCGCTCACCGAAGCGGTGGTGAAATCCGACACGCAGGCGAAACCTGCCGAGAGTCCGCTCTCGATGAGTCGGCTCGAAGTACAACAGATCGAGAAGAGCGCGGGCATGAACCGCGACGTGTCGAAGTTGATCCAGACGCTGCCGGGCGTGGTTTCGACGGACGCGAATCGCAACGACCTACTCGTTCGCGGCGGCGGGCCGGCGGAGAATGTCTTTTACTTGGAAGGCATCGAACTGCCGGTCATCAACCACTTCTCGACACAAGGCGCAGCCGGCGGCGCAGTGGGCATCTTAAACCCCGACTTTATGAGCGCGGTGGACTTCTACACGGGGGCTTTTCCGGCCAACCGCCCCAACGCGCTGAGTTCGGTGATGGACATTCGCATGAAAGAAGGAAGCCGCGACCGCCTGCACACGAAGGTTTCGCTCGGGGCTTCCGATGCTTCCGTCACCCTCGACGGGCCGATCAACGCGCGCTCGTCGTTCATCGTTTCGGCGCGCCAGTCCTATCTGAAAGTGCTCTTCAAGTGGTTCGGCCTCCCCTTCTTGCCCACCTACAATGACTTTCAACTCAAATACAATTACCGCATCGGCGATCGCAGCAACCTCACTATCATCGGATTGGCCTCCATCGACCACATGCGCCTCAACACAGAGCTGGACGAAAGTGCGCAGGAGATCCGGCGCTTTCTGCTGAACGTCTTGCCCGCCTACGACCAATGGCACTACACCTTGGGGGCGGTCTACAAAGTGGCCGCCACGACGCACACCGACCGCTGGGTGTTGAGCCGCAATTTCCTCGACAACGGCAGCCACAAATACCCCGGAAACGACGCGAGCCTGCCGAAACTCTTTGACTACCGGTCGCAAGAGTCGGAAAACAAGTTGCGTTTCGAACGCACCTTTTGGACGCTGCCTTTCAAACTCAACGTCGGTGCCGGCGTGCAACACGCGCACTACTTCAACCGCACGCAACGCTATCGCATCGAAGCGGGCGTGCCGACGGTCGACCACTACGAAAGCAACCTGCACCTCTTCGCCTATTCGGCCTTTGCACAGGCCTCCAAAGCGTGGTGGCAGCAACGTTTGCAGGCGTCCTTCGGGGTTAATCTGATGGGCAACACCTACAATCGGGCGATGCGCAACCCCCTCACGCAAATCGCCCCGCGCCTCTCGCTCACCTATGCCCTCAATGACAAAACGAAGTTGAGCGCCAACGTCGGACGCTACGCACAACGGCCCTCCTACACGACCATGGGCTACAAAACGGCGGCGGGCGATTTCGCCAACCGCGAGACGCTCAAATACCTCATCGCCTACCACGGCGTGGTGGGTGTGGACTATCAGCCGAATGAGCGCCTTTCGCTCACGGTCGAAGGCTTCTACAAGGCCTATCGCCACTACCCCATCTCCATTCTTGAGGGCATGAGCCTTGCCAGCAAGGGCGCTGCCTATGCGGTGCTGGGCGATGAAGCGGTGGTTTCGTCGGGGCGGGGACGCGCCTACGGAGCGGAGGCCGTCGCGCGGCTCACTTTGCCGCAGGGCTTGACGGCTTCGGCCACGATCACGCTCTTCCGCAGCGAATTCACCAATCTGAAGGGCCAATATCAGCCCTCCTCGTGGGACACCGGCCACATCATCAACCTGATGGCAGGCTGGAAACTGCCGCACAACTGGAGCCTTGCCGCGCGTTGGCGCCGACTCGGCGGTGCGCCCTACACGCCGATCGACGCGCAACTCTCAGCACAAAAAGCCATTTGGCGGCTCCGCAACTCGGCCTATTTGGACTATGCGCGCTTCAACTCTCTGCGTTTGCCCGCGGCGCACCAACTCGATTTGCGCGTAGACAAGGAGTTTTACTTCCGCCAATGGGCGTTCAACCTCTACTTCGACGTGCAAAACGTCTACCGCTCGGCCAATCCCATGGCGCCGATCTACACGAATCTCTCGCCGCAAGGCCAACCGATGACCGATCCTGCCGACCATGACCGCTACCTCCTTCGCCAAATCCCAAGTATGCGCGGCACCGTGCTCCCGGCTATGGGCGTGATGGTGAAGTTTTGAGGAGAATCTCGGCGTTTTCACCCTATTTTTGCTCGCTATTGCGCTTGTGCGCCGACAAGCCGAAAAAAATTCTTCACAAACCGTGAATAGTACCCACAAAAAAGCGCTTCACGCCACTTAAGTTCACGCGAATCACTAGAAAAAGACGCATAAACACATATATATACAACAAAGACACAAAAAATACCCACATTTGGGTATTGAACACCGTAGAGGAAGGTCATAACTTTGCACTCGCAAAGCGCGCCCTTCCTCTCTTTTTGTACACATCGCGAAAAAAAGAGCGGAAAAGCACTTACCCAAACGAAGAGCAAACACGCCATTGGAGACTTCCCCGCGACGGGGCAACTCCGGTGCTCAAGAAATGCAAAATCACGTATGAAGAAAACCACCAGTTCCCCACCGTTCCGCCACGGTCTTGCGCCGTTAGCGCTGTGTGTAGCCTTGGCGGCACCGGGATTCCCCCTCGCTGCGATGGCGAACGGCACCTCTCCCGCGGGGACGCTCCCTCTCTCTCCACTTTCCGACTCATTTTCACCGACACGCGCCACAAACGCGGCGAATCCAGGCACAAGCACGGCAAATCTCGGCCTGTCCGCGCCGACTTACCGCGCTGACCAACCGAACGGCGGCACGAGTGCGGCAACTTCCGGCACAACAACACAAAACGCGGCGCAACTTCCGCCCGCCGATGCGCCGTCGAAAGCACAGACCGTGCTGCGTTTCACCGTCACGCGGCAAGACACGCACGAAACCCTCATCGGCGCCGCCGTGCGCTGTGAGGGGGTGATCGGTGTGACCGACAACAAAGGGCAATGCACCATCCGTTTGAAAAACAATCCCGGCCGCGTGCGCGTCGAAGTCACCTACATCGGTTGCCACAAACTCGTGCGCACGCTCCCCGTCCCCGCCGACGGCCGCATCGCCCTCGCCTTGAAAGACGCCAGTCAGGAGATGCAAAGCGCCATCGTCACCACCCAGCGCAAACACACCTCCGTGTTGCAGCAATCGGCCGCCGTGAAAACGGCCGACATTGAGAAAGGCGGCGCCATGTCGCTGGCCAAATTGCTCGAAACCATCCCCGGTGTCAGCTCCATCAGCACGGGCGGCACGATCGCCAAGCCCGTGATTCAGGGCATGCACTCGAGTCGCATCCTGCTGATGAACAACGGTGTGCGCCTCGAAAGCCAAAGTTGGGGTGCCGACCACGCGCCCGAAGTCGACTACACCGGCTCGAGCATGGTCGAAGTGGTGAAGGGCGCGGAGTGCATCCGCTACGGTTTCGGCGCCATGGGCGGAGTGGTGCTCCTCAACGACGCGCCCCTGCCCTACGACAGCACGCGTTTCCACGTGAAAGGCTCGGCCAACGTGGGCTACGACAGCAATGCCCGCGGCGTATCGGGCAGCGGTACCCTCGAAGCGGGCTACAAACGCTGGGGCGCTCGCGTGCACGGCAACTACACCAAAGGGGGCGACTACCGCACGGCCGACTATATCCTCAACAACACGGGCTACAACAACATCGCCCTCTCGGCCATGCTCGGCTACAAGGACAATAACATCACGGCAACCTTGCTTTCGAGCATCTACTACCAGCGCAGCGGCATCTACTACGGATCGAAAATCTCCGATCTCGACCAACTCATGAAGCGCTTCGAGGCCGGTCGCCCCGATCCCACCACCCTGCGCTCCTTCTCCTACGACATCCAGCCCCCCTTCCAGCAGTCGCAGCACTTCACCGTGAAGGGCGAAGTGAAATGGCGCATCAATCCCGACCACCGGCTCGACTTCGTGGCCTCGTTCCAAGAGAACCTGCGTCAGGAATTCGAAAACCGCAAGAAACAGCAGTGGAGTTGGATTCCGATGCAAGACCTGATTCTCAAGACCTTCAAGTTCGATGCCACTTGGAACGCCCAATGGCACCTCTGGCACATGACCACCGAAGCCGGACTGGCCAACACCTATCAGGAGAATTTCAACTATCCCGGCACGAAACAGCCGGCCTTTGTGCCCAACTTCGCCGCGCTTTCGATGGGCGGTTTCGCCTTGCACAAAGCCACCTTCGGCCGCCTGCAAGCCGCCCTCGGCCTGCGCTACGACTTCCGCGTGATGTCGGTCAACGGCTACACGAGTTTGAGCAACTACACCTACTACGACGACTTCAAACTCTACAGCAATTTCACCTCCTCGCTCGCCGCACACTACCAAATCAGCGACCGGTGGGACGCTCGCGCCAATGTCGGTTGGTCGTGGAGGCCGCCCGACATCAACGAGCTCTACGCCATCGGGCTGCAAGAAGGCTCCTACTGGGTGGTGGGCAACCGCCATCTGGAGAGCGAACGCGGCTACAAGGCGGTGCTCGGCACGAAGTGGCGCAACACCCGCTTCTCCGTCGAACCGAGCGTGTTCTATCAGCGCATCGACAGCTACATCTACGACCACATCGGCGCCGGCAAAGACCGCTTCCACAACCACCCGAGCGGCAAGTACCCCAAGTTCATCTACGACCAAGACGACGTGCGCCTCTACGGCGGCGACATCGAAGCCACCTACAAGCCCGTCGAGCCGCTCACCCTCGTAGCGAAAGCCGAATGGATCTTCGGTCGCAACCTCACACGCAGCGGCTGGTTGCCCTTCATGCCCTCCGATCGCTACGGTCTGTCGGCCACTTACAGCAAGAGCCTGGGCAGCCGCAAGCAATATGTGGCCTCGCTCTCCCTCTCGGGCATCTATGTGGCGAAGCAAACGCGCTTCGACCCCGACAAAGACCTCGTGCCCGACTCGCCCGACGGCTATTTCCTGCTCAACGGCACGGCCGATTTCGCCATTAAGCTCCCCCGAGGGCGCGAAGTGAAGTTCATGCTCGTCGGCGACAACGTGCTCAATGCGCTCTACAAGGAGTACACCGACCGCTTCCGCTACTACGCCCACGAGCGCGGCGCCAACTTCTCGCTGCGCACGCTCATCCGCTTTTAGTCTCCGCCCGCGCTCGGCACAGCGGCTCGCAGCCATCGCTGCAAAAGCACAGGACTTTTGCAGAAAAGTGCTGCACTTTCGAGCAAAAGCCGCGCACTTTTTTTCAAAAGTCGCCGATTTTCGCTCGTAGCCCGCTCATCGGGCGGCGCGCACACGAAGCGCCGCAGCGGAAACCCGTCGCCCCGAGCGCCCTCCTCAACGATTCTCCACAATGAAACATCCTTATCTCTCCCTCCTCTGCACCGGTTGTCTGGCGCTCTCCTCGCTCTTGAGCTGCTCCGACAACCAAGTGGACGACTTCTTCAAGAAAGTCGTCAAAGCCCCTCCCTCGTCAATCGAGCGCGATGTGAAGGGTCACGATCAGATCTATGCCGTTCATGCCATCTTGCGCATGGGCTTTCCGGGTGGCACACTCAATGTTGGCCCTAACGGCGAAGACGAAATCAATGTTTATCGCACCATCCACGAGGCAGGCGACAGTCTTTCGCTGCCGGTGACGCAGGAAATCGACATTGCCAAAGACGATGATGGCCAGATGACGATTACCACCGCCCGCCGGCACTTCGATGTGGTGGCTTCAGACAGCATCGTCTACGGGCTCGAACTGCGCTACTACGACCAAAACGGCCTGCTCATCAACCACCAGTTCTCCAGCTATTTCTATAAGACCGACAAACAAGGCAATCAAGTGCCCGACGAAATCAGCAGTGCGCTCCAAATGCACCAACATTTCTTTGGCATCGGTCACAGCACCCTCGACCAAAATGCCGTTGTTGCAGCCGGTAAAGCCCCCATCGTGGAGAAAGGTTTGCAAATGGCCTATCCTCGCACCCTCGATGCGACACCGCATTTCATCGATCGCTACACCTTCCGCGAGAAGGGAGGACAACCTTTGCCGGCCACCAAATACAGCACGAGCAACATCTATGCGCCCGCATCTTTGACTTTGGGCAACAACGCCGTGCCCTACAATGTGGATCTGGCTTGGCGCGCCATCGAAACGGGTGGACGCCCCGAGGCTTTGCAAACCATCAGCACGCCCGAAGGCAATATGCGCCTCTACCAAACAGTGGAAGGCACAAAACTCAATGAACTGACTTCCGAACTCTTCAGCTACGAATATCGCGACACCGACCCTGTGGAAGAAGAAATCGGAAAACTCTTTGTGGAGTCTTACAATGACGACTTCATCGACCCGGACACCAACTTGCCCCGTCAGCGTTATAGCCACACCGTGGGCTTGTTACGCCAAGAACGCAGTCTTGATGCCGGTAAACCCTTCGACCGTCTCGGTTTCAAAGGCATTTTGCGCTTCAAACGCAAAAATGTTCAGTTCTCCCTGCAAGCACGCATCTGCAACATCCTCAACCGCGGACATCAGCAAGCCGGTGCAGGAGCAAATTCTCAAGACAAGCCTGCAAAATACACCAACGTGGGCAACTCGGCTATCGGATACGTGTGGGACTTCAACCAAATACAACCCGGTTGGGATAACTTCGACATCGACTATCCGCTGCCCATTCGCGTCATTGCCGACACTCAAGATGGAGAAGAACAGTGTGTCAAAGACATCCAACGCTTCTATCCTGCGGCCAACGCGGCCAACCTGTGGCGGATGCTCTCAGCGCCACAAAGTTATTTCTCTTCTTATCGATTCAGACAAAGCACCGTATTATTCTAATGACTAAGTTATCCACCATTTCCGCCTGTTTGTTGGCAGTCGGATGTCTCACCACTTCGTGCGACGACTTTGTCTTTGGCAACGTCCACGTCAACTATGATGACAATCCTCTCGAAGCTAAGCCCGTTGCTCGCTCCGGAGCCGACCACTATGTCGACAGTTTGACCAAAATCAAGACGAACGATGCGATGGCCAACCCCGATCCTAATGGAGCGTTCAAGAACTGGTCTACTTGTTTGGCCATGTTCAAGGAAGGACACTCCCACGGTGACGGTAAGATGCACGGCAACTTTGTCTATCGCAATGCGCCTTGGAAGCAAGAAGAGTTTGCCATCATTCGCAACAACACCACACAATGGCCCACTGTTGAGGTACAACGCTCCTCCACGGTGACTTATCTGGAATCGGTTGACGGCAAACAAGGCCCCAACTACATCCGCATCATCGGCGGAAAACTGAAACGCTGGGGACTTTGCCTCTACTTCTTCAACAAAGAGGGAAAGTTGATGAATGATGATATTCTCGAACATTCCGACGAATACCAGATTTTCTTCACCGTCAGCGATGTGGACGACAAGGGTAAGCCTTATGACGTGATGGACTGTCGTGGTAAATGGACCTATGACCCCAAAAGCAAAGATCCCTTGAAGAAAGGCACTGTGGACCCAACGCCCATCAAGGCAGCTGCCTTTGCCAATGCCACCACGTGGAAGCAACGAGCCGAATTGTCTTCTAAGCTCTTTGAATACACCTATCGCGACACCTGGAAACACGGGCTGATGGGGGATGGCACGCGCGAGTTGTTCAACCAGCGTTTGCTCCCACCGCTCGACAAAACGGCAATGGACTATGCCGTGGCTCCCTACGACCAAGACCGCGTGGGCTTGAAAGGGCACTTCAATTTCGACATCGACCTCGGAGAAACCGACGAACACCACGTGCAATGGCCTTATCTCATTGCCAATCGTCCGGACTACGTCACGGGAGAAGCGGCGCAATACACGCGTCCCACTTATCTCCTGCCGAAGTTCTATCTTTCTGTGCGCGTGATGAAATGTCCCAAAGGCAAAAAGGCGCTCATTCCTCGCGATGAATATCTGAAACGCCACTCCACCTATCAATTTGTCAGCGACCGCATTTGTGCTGAGGCCACGAATCCCGATGAAGCCAAAGAATACGGACAAGATTCGGAATGGACAGAAGTGTTGCGTTTCAACATCCCCATCAAAATCTATTGCAGCAGCTTCGATACTGACCCAACAGGCGTAGACGCCAACGACCCGCTCTACTTTTTCATGGGACACGAGATTGGTCTTTCGCCCGAAGACGCACTTGAAGCTGCACAAAACGTGCAAACGCACGGCATCGGCGGTGGTTCGGGCTACGGCAACTGGTTCCTCTAACTCGTAAAGGCCAAACACAGCAAAGAAAGTACACCGTCAAACACTGAGCAGAAGTGAAGCCTTCGCCTTTTGAGGGCGCACTTTGGGGCTCATCAGCAAGTTCTCCCCCCTTGCTCTAGCGGGGATTTGCCAACATTGTATCATGGGAAGGCTGCGCTGCTCATTCTCTTAGGCGCCGCTTCCACTTATTATAGTTATATATTACCACCATGAGAAAGATTTTCTATTCTCTTCTCGCGCTCCTCGCCCTCGGATTGGGCAGCTGCCAACGCGAAACCGGACTCACCAACGTCCAAACATCTGAAACCACCACCGACCACCTCATCATCAAAGAAGTGTTCTACGCGGGTCACGCTATGGTTCGCACTCCATCCACCAGCTACGATGGAGGTTATTCACCGTTCCCCGGTGGCGGCGGTTATGGCGAAGACACAGATTCTGACACAGATTCTACTGCAGAAGACTCTACTGCAGAAGATTCTACTAGCGCTGCAACAACTATGTCCACTCGTGCCGCAACGTTGGCAAAACGTTTCTACACTCGTGTGGACAACGACCAATACATCACCATCTACAATCCTTCTAAGCAAACGCTTTACCTCGATAGCATGGCGATTGTGACCAACCAAATCGACCCTCGCATCATCTTTGAATTTGCGCCCGGCGACAACTTTGTCAACTCTTATTATGGCGTAAATAGCATCATGTGTTTCCCCGGTAAGGGTCATGACTATCCTGTGAAACCCGGTCAAACCATCGTGATTGTCAATCATGCCATTGACCATGCGAAGGACTACGAAAAATATCTCGATGATAATGGCGAAAACCTCAAGGAATATGAAGGTATCGACCAATTCCTCGACCTCTCTAAGGCTGACTTTGAGTGGAGTCCCGGCACCGACAAGAACAACAACCCCAACGTGCCCGATTTGATGCCCATCACGCCCAGCCGCGCCATGTCGACAATTTCTGAAGCTGTGGGTCTAGCACTCGTGCGTTTGCCTTGGTCGCCTGCCACCTTTGCTCAATATGAGAAGCGCAATGCCGAAGCTGATAAGAAAGCCAAGGTGAAAAATCCTGTGCACTACATCAACGTCACCAACACTGACTTCGCTGACTTTATAGCTGTTGAAATTCCTTTCAACAACGTCATCGACTGCATGACCATTTGCCCGCGCAGACGCTTCTTGATGAAACCTTCTAAGTTGGACAAAGGCTTCCTCGGCGTGGCCGAAGAAAACTTCTCAACTTACAACAATGAAAACCTCCTCAAGGTGATGGGGCTCTCGCTCCAACGCAAGTTTGACGGAAAGGGCTTTGTGGACACCGACAACACGACGACGGACTTCGAAGTGAAGCCGGCTTCGCTCTCGCGCAAGGCCGCTACGCCCGAAAAACCGGCGGAGAAACCGGCGAAATAAGGGGAGCTTTCCTCAAACAACTCGACCGCAGCAACAGAAAGCGCCGAGGGAGCGAGACTCCCTCGGCGCTTTCGTGTTGAAGCTGTGCGCTGTTTTGTTCCGCTGCGCGGCCGGTGCGCTTCGCGCTTCCCGCAAAACAAAACAAAGAGGGCGCTCCACAATGATGTGGAGCGCCCTCGCGCGTTATAGTTGTGCGACCGTGTCGCGAAGTGGGCTTAGGCCTCTACCTTCGACCAGTCTTGTTGGCTCATGCGCACATAGCTTTGGTAGCGGCGCTTGGCGTTCTCTTCGCAGGCCTCGAAGAGTTCGGAGGCCTGTTCGGGGAATTGCTTTTTGAGTGCCTGGAAGCGCACTTCGCCCGTGAGGAAGTCTTGGAAGTCTTCCCACTTCGGCGCCTTACTGTCGAGAATGAAGGGGTTCTTGCCCTGGTCTTCGAGCTCGGGGTTGTAGCGCCAGAGGTGCCAGTAGCCGCATTTCACGGCGAGTTCCTCTTCGTAGTGCGATTTACCCATACCGGCCTTCAAGCCGTGGGCGATACAGGGCGAATAGGCCACAATGAGCGAAGGTCCGGGATAGGCTTCTGCCTCGCGGATGGCCTTGAGCGTCTGATTGTGGTCGGCACCCATCGCGATCTGCGCCACATAAACGTAACCGTAGGTCGTGGCGATGAGACCGAGATCCTTCTTTCGGATGCGCTTACCGCTGGCGGCAAACTTTGCCACGGCACCGGTGGGCGTCGACTTCGACGACTGACCGCCGGTGTTGGAGTAAACCTCCGTGTCGAGGACGAGAATGTTCACATCTTCGCCGCTGGCGATCACGTGGTCGAGACCGCCGTAGCCAATGTCGTAGGCTGCGCCGTCACCACCGATGATCCACTGCGAGCGCTTGGTGAGGAAGTGGCTCAACTCGCTGAGTTGTGCGCAAATGGGGCATCCTTCTTGCTTGCCGGCCTCGATGAGGGGCTTGAGGCGCTCAGCGGCAGCCTTGCTCTCGGCCGCTTTGTCCTTACCGTCGAGCCATTGCTGTGCAGCCTCCTTGAATTCGGCGCTCACATGGTCGTCGGCGAGGCAACGGGTGAGGATATCTGCGATGCGGCTGCGCATTTTCTTGTTGGCCAAGGTCATACCGAGACCGTATTCGCAGAAGTCTTCGAACAACGAGTTGCTCCATGCCGGGCCGTGGCCGTCTTCGTTCGTGGTGTAGGGCGTGGAGGGGATCGATGCGGAGTAGATCGACGAGCAACCGGTGGCATTGGCCACCATCTCGCGGTCGCCGAAGAGCTGGCTGACGAGTTTCACGTAGGGCGTCTCACCGCAACCGGCACATGCGCCGGAGAATTCGAAGAGCGTGGGAGCAAACTGCGAATTCTTGGGGTTGGCGTTGATGTCGAGCAGGTGATGCTTGCTCTTTACGTTCTTGACGAGGTAATTCCAGTGGTCGGCCTCGTGACGTTCCTTTTCGAGCGTCGTCATGGCGAGGGCTTTGCCCGTTTTGGGCTTACCGGGGCAGACATCCACGCAGTTGGCGCAACCCGTGCAGTCGAGTACGCTCACTTGGATGCGGAAGTTCATACCCTTCATGGGCACGGGCGCCTTCATCTCGAGCGTGGGTGCGTCGAAACCGGCCTTTTCGTCGGCGTCGAGCACGAAGGGACGGATACAGCCGTGAGGACAAACGTAGGCGCACTTGTTACATTGGATACAGTTCTCCAAATCCCAAGTGGGAACGAACGTGGCCACACCGCGCTTCTCATAAGCGGCCGTACCTTGCTGCCACGTTCCGTCTTCAAGTCCCTTGAAGGCGCTCACGGGGAGGTCGTTGCCCACCTGTGCGTTGATGACATGCACCAAATCCTTCACGAAAGCGGGCGAACCGTCGTCGACGGGTTGCTCATCTTCGAGCGAAGCCCATGCGGGATCCACGGCGAAGGTGTGGTATTCGCCACCACGATCGACAGCGGCGTAGTTTTTCTCCACGATGTCCTGACCCTTCTTGCCGTAAGTCTTTTCGATGAAGTGCTTCATCTCCTCAACGGCCTTATCGACGGGGATAACGCCCGTGATGCGGAAGAAGGCGCTCTGCAAGATCGTGTTGGTGCGGTTGCCGAGTCCGATTTCGGCGGCAATCTTCGTGGCGTTGATCACATAGACCGTGATGTTCTTCTGTGCCAACACGCGCTTGATTTTGTTGGGCATGTTGCGCGAAAGCGCCTCATCGTCCCAAACAGTGTTGAGCAGGAAGGTACCTCCGGGCTGAATGCCGCGCAGCACGTCGTACATGTGCATGTAGCTCTGCACGTGGCAGGCCACAAAGTTGGGGGTGTTCACCAGATAGGTGGAACGAATGGGGTGGTCGCCGAAACGCAAGTGCGAGCAAGTGAAACCACCCGACTTCTTCGAGTCATAAGAGAAGTAAGCCTGGCAGTACTTGTCGGTCGTTTCGCCGATAATCTTGATCGAGTTCTTGTTGGCACCCACCGTACCGTCGGCGCCGAGACCGTAGAATTTGGCTTGGAACATGCCCTCGCCGCCGAGGCTGATTTCCTCTTTCTTGGGGAGCGACGTGAAGGTCACGTCGTCAACGATACCGATCGTGAAGTGATCCTTCGGCTCGTTGAGCGCGAGGTTCTCATACACGCCGATGATCTGCGCGGGCGTGGTGTCGTTGGAGCCCAAACCGTAGCGACCGCCCACGATGAGGGGGGCATTCTCGCGACCGTAGAAGGCATCCTTCACGTCGAGATAGAGCGGTTCGCCGCTGGCGCCGGGTTCCTTGGTGCGATCGAGCACAGCAATGCGCTTAGCCGTGGCGGGCACGGCGGCAAGGAGGTGCTTCACCGAGAAGGGGCGATAGAGGTGTACGCTAACCATACCCACCTTTTCGCCTTGTTCGCGCAGATGGTCGATGGCTTCGCGGGTAGCTTCCGAGGCCGAACCCATGAGAATGATCACGCGGTCGGCTTCAGGATCGCCGTAGTAGTTGAAGAGGCCGTACTCGCGGCCGGTGATGCGGCTGATTTCCTTCATGTATTCTTCCACCACCTCGGGCACAACGTTGTAGAAGGGGTTGGAAGCTTCGCGGTGAGCGAAGAAGGTTTCGGGGTTCTCGGCCGTACCGCGTGCCACGGGGCGCTCGGGGGTGAGCGCGCGTTCGCGGAACTCGCTCAGGGCCTTTTGGTCCACCAACGGGCTGAGGTCCTCGATGTCGAGGCGCTCGATCTTCTGGATCTCGTGCGAGGTACGGAAACCGTCGAAGAAGTTGATGAAAGGCACGCGGGTCTTGATCGAAGCCAAGTGAGCCACACCGGCCAAGTCCATCACCTCCTGTACCGAACCCTCGGCCAGCATGGCGAAACCGGTTTGGCGCGCCGACATCACGTCTTGGTGGTCACCGAAGATGCTCAACGCGTGGCTGGCAATGGTGCGCGCCGAAACGTGGAACACACAGGGGAGGAGTTCACCGGCGATCTTGTACATGTTGGGAATCATGAGCAACAAGCCCTGCGATGCGGTGAAGGTGGTGGTCAATGCGCCGGCTTGGAGCGAACCGTGCACAGCGCCGGCGGCACCGCCCTCGCTTTGCATTTCCTGTACCAAGACCGTTTCGCCGAACATGTTCTTGCGGCCTTGCGCCGACCAGTCGTCGACGTATTCGGCCATCGTAGACGACGGCGTGATGGGGTAAATTGCCGCCACTTCGCTGAACATATAGGCGATGTGGGCAGCAGCCTGGTTGCCATCACAAGTAATGAATTTTTTAGCCATACTCATTCTATGGTGTTATGATTGTTATGTTATGATGTCCTTGTGGGCGGAAGTTTCCGCCTAAGCCGGCGTGCCATGCCGGAAGCCGCTGCTGCCCGTTGTGCACACGGGGGTGGAGCGAGGTCGGTCACAAAAATGGAAAAAACGAATAGTCCTCACGGACTATGCACCGGGGCTCGCGTCTGTGGGCACGAGCGTCCGTAGGGCAAAGGTAATATTTCTTTTCTGATAGGCAAAGTGCACAAAAACGAAACTTCGCACCCGATAGGCTTTTCATCCGAGAAAATAACGCTTTTTGCACCTCTGCCCTCGCTTTTCGCACCCTTTTTCCCTCCTTTTTCGCGCTAAAATCCAATCATCGCACACCGCAACGCCAAAACTCCACTACTTTTCCGAGAAAGCCCACGCCTTTTGCTAAAAACTCCCAAACTTTTTTCCGATACCCCGCCGCTTTCTGCCCCTCACTTACGCGCGCGCGTTCATTTATATATGAAATCACCTTCCATCGCGAAAGTTTTCTCGACAAACACTTTGTAATCTCCATATTATTTGTACTTTTGCCCAAAGGCATGAGCCTTCATCGCACCACGAACGGGCGAAAGTCGTGCTTCCGCACCGGCAATCCGCAGAAAGCGAAGCCCTATCCCCACTTCCCATCCGCGCAAAAGACGAGACGAAGGCCTTAATCGCTTTACGCCACACATTGCTTCTCAAATTCAATCCCTATGCGAAGACTCTTTTCGCACATTCTCACTATGGCAACGTTTGGCGCATGTTCCGCTGCGGAATCCAAAGACGAAGACATTCACGACACACAACAGAAACACGACACACAACAGAAAGGAACTGTTTCCTTTCAACGTCGCCATTCCGAAGCCCTCGACATTGCCGTAAACAGTCTCCCTGGTTCAGCACATGCAGAACTCGTTGATGCATCTACGCGATAAAATTCTACTGAGAAAAAGACCACTGATCGAGACGGTAAACGACGAATTGAAGAACATCGTTCAGATTGAACACACGCGTCACAGAAGCATCGGAGGGTTGGCAGCGAATCCCATGGCAGCCATAGCCGCATATAGTTTCTTGCCCAAAAAACATCGCTTAATATCAAAATCATCGAAAGAAAAAGGAGAATGACTTAGACCGACCTAAGTTTAAACAGAGTAAAAAGCATCAAATTCAACAAAATCAGATAGAATTATGAGACATCTACTCACCCTATGTATCGCCATCCTTTGTATGAGTATGGCGAGTGTGCCGGACACACAAAAACCTCGTCGTGAAGAAGCAAAGCGACTTGTGCAAAGCACACAGATCATGACATTCAATGGCAAGACGGATTCACTGATTCTGATTCTTGATCATGCCATACAGCTAGACTCTTCTCTTTGGGAAGCCTATTCTAGAAAAGTCTTCCTCCTCGATGTTGCTGGTCGACAATCGGAAGCTCTCCACATGCTAGAACAGCTTGAACGCGATGGACGTTTCGCTAACCAATCTTGCCTTTTGTGTCATCTGGGCGACCACTACTATTGTGCTAATGATACTCCACGTGGCAAAGAGAAATTCAGACAAGCGCTAAGCATAGACGAGGCTCGCTTTGCTGAACACCCTTGCGATTCTCTCATAACATGGCTAGCTTATGGCTATCGTCGCCTCTATGATGGTAAAATCGCTTGGAAGAAATGTATGGCTCTCTTCAAGAAGTCGCCCATCACGAGTCGGAAAGCACGTAAAGAGGCTATCCAAGAAGTGCGTACTTGGGCTAACATCAGGGAGGATCAGATTGGTGCTTGTCTTGACCCTTATAAATTCGGCCAATTTGTGGACAAGCAGAAAAAAGAACACTTACAGAGAACTAAGGTAAAAACAAAGCATAAGATTGGCTCTAAACGTCACTAACCTTCTCCCCCACCATCTCCTTGGTGGGTTGGTGGGGGGGAACTTCTTTTAATCTATCATCTCATCACAATGAAAATAGCATTTCTTTCAGCCCTCAATAAGACGTTTATGAAAAAGTTACTTATTCTCCTTTTTCTCTCTTGGACGTTGCACGCTGTATATGCTCAAACAGAAGGTCTCGTTCCTATTGAGCACGTGTCCTACATCTATGAAGAGCAGATCTCATATCCATCGGGAAGAGAGGATCGTTGCTATCTTATCTTTCGGAAAGATTCGCTAGGCGTGCATGGATGTTTAAATGCTACAACAGATGAGTTTTATGTAGCTAGAGAAGGATTCCTTCCTGGTTATGAGATTCGTCCTTTGCAAAACATCATTGTAAAACAGGATTCTTTGTCTTTTACAGTCGAAGCGGGGGTAGAATTTGACAACCCAGTTCCATTATATTGCAAGGAGGAGGCTACAGCGCAGCGTATGGGCATCCCCCTTTGGATACAAAAAGGTGCAAAACCCGATGTGATTACTCATAAATACAAAGGGAAGATTGAAGCCAACCGCTTGGTAATAGATGATGGGGAACCTTTTACGATTCCTAGGAAACGTGTTTTCATTCGCTGTAACTAATCTCATGTACCCCATCATTTCCGTGTGAGGTGATGGGGTACTTTTAAGGTGTATTATATCATCTATAAGCAGCATAAAATACAAATAACGCTCTAAAATAGCATATCATGCAAGACCGCAGCGAAAGAAGTACAAGACATCATTGATCGAATGCCCACAGGATGGTGCTGGTGGGTATTTGGAATTGTCACAATCCTTATCATAACGATGTTCACCTTAAGTATTGTCATTCATTATCCAGAAACAGTGGATGGCGAAGTCTCCATCACAGCTACAACGGCGCCAGTGCGTTTGGTTGCTTCAGCAACTGGGCGACTTCATCCTTTGCTCCAGCCTGGAGCTAACGTTAGACCAGGGGAAGTGCTAGCCTATGTGGAAGGTGGGGTGAATTATCAAGATTATCTCGTACTTAAACAGTATTTGCAAAATGAAGACTCTATCAATGCTGTACTCCCTTCGTCCTTAGCTTTGGGCGAACTGACTAATGTTTACAACGCCTATGTCGTCTCTCTCGAACATTGGTTGCGGCTTAGTCATAGCCAACGTTATGCTACCGTGCGCAAGAGCTTAAAGCACAGATAGAAGCAGACCAACGTGTGGCTAGACAATTGGCACTAAGTAAGAGCTATCGTGAAAAGGTCTGTGAGAATTTGTCGCATGAGATGTCGCGCGACACGATGCTCAGTCGCGACAAACTCGTTTCTCTAAGTGAGATGGAAGTCAATGCCAACAATTACTATGCACAAGTGGATGCAGCCATCAATGTGCAAGCCAATCGATTCACCAAACAAGCGGAGATTCGACGCACGCAGACAGAAATAGCGCGTAATTTGCAAGAGGAAGAAGAAATCATAGAAGAGGCCTACTCCGACATGCAAGCCAAGCGTAGTGTACTTATGGAAGAACTTCGCTTGTGGGAAGAAAAATATTTGCTCATTGCTCCCATGTCGGGTAAATTAGATTATCTGGGATTTTGGCATAATAATTCTATGGTTGCAGCTGGCACAGAAATACTATCTATCCTTCCCCCACAAAACCAAGTGATAGGTGAGGCTCACATCTCATCATCGGGTGCAGGCAAGGTGAAAATTGGGCAAGAGGTGAATGTAAAGTTGCGCGATTTCCCCTACGATGAATATGGACTCATCAAAGGAAGAGTCATCTCAATGTCTAAACTCACGAATAAAATTCAGACGGAGAATCATGTAGTAGAGTCTTATTTGGTGCAGATCAATTTTCCCGGAGGACTAGTGACTAATTTTGATAAGCATCTTCCCCTCAACTTTGAAAGTAAGGGAACGGCGGAGATTATTACGCAACCCAAACGTCTCATCCAACGACTATTGGATAATCTCAAAGCCAAAACAGAAAAATGAGTTCCTTTTCTCAAGCCTCCATACGTCTCTAGTGAGCTACGCAACACTTCGCCTTAGCTCAAATCTTTCGCTCCGAGCGGTTCTCGGAAATTCATGCTGGACTTCTAGTTAGCTCTATTGCATCATCCTAGGCTTGTCGCATAGCACTGCAGCACGTCCAGCTTAATATTCAAAACCATACAACTATTATGGCGCGCATTACAAAATCCTCTTTGGAAGAGTTTGCCAAAGAGGTCGCAGCTCTCGAAGCTGCAGAAGCAACAATTCTCTCACCAGAAGAGATGGAACGCTAGGCTGGCAGTCGCTATGGTGCTTACACCTCGTTAGGCACTAGCCAAAGCAAGCACCAAGCCCATGCCCTCGTAGGACTTGGAAATGACTTACTTTCCACTGAAGTGGGGAAAGGAGAATCAGACGTTTTTTCGTCTTCCATCACCACTATGCATTTAGACAAAAAAATAACGAGCAGCACAATTCAGGCGCATTTGATCCTTTTCACAGCCAAGACGGAAGTTCAGGATACTATTACGACTGCATTTGGAGATGCGTGTCTTATATTCGCAATAAAGATGGTTCTGCAAGAGATGCAGCAAACATAGCCTATAGATTTTACTCTCTATATGAATTCCCAGATGCTGATCCTAGTGGATTCCTCGAAGGTTCAGGAGCCTCAACCGGAAGACTTGAATTTGAAGCATTTCAAGAACTATATTTAAAAGCCAAAGAATACAATCCCAACAATCCCTCTATCGGTGTCATTCCAGATTATAATATCGAAAAAATGTACGGACACGGTGTCAGATGACCTGCTCACGCAGTCGTAATCCGCCCAACACTGATGGCTCAACAGATCATTATGCCCCACAAGCAGGCCCGGCACTCTCCCGAAAGAAACCTACTCAGATTGGAAATACCAAAAATCCATTTGCCATGAATACATTAAAAACTATATTCACGTTCTTCTTCACTCTCTGTTTTATGATGGTAGCAAATGGCTATGCTCAAAAAACAGATAGCATCAATACAGAAGCCGGCAAAAGCGTGCTCCATAGAAATGCAATCTACATACCACCAGCTTTGGAGCAGTATGCCGACACGACTCTTCTCCATCAGAGATTCAACGTAGAAAACAAAGGCAATTACCTCTACACCCCCTTTACAGAGGACAACGAACCCACTATCCCCTTTAATTATGGGTTTCTACATCCACTGGGCGAAAGATTCTACAATTGCTTTATGGGAAAAGTTGATCGCATTCTCCGACCCAAAGCAGACAAAGGTTTCATCATCCTCACAAGCTATCTCGTTGTTCTGGGTGATTCCTATGCCTTTGACACAAGCAACAAAGATACGTCTAAGTTGGCTGATCTCAAATACCTTGATTTCAGACATATCAAAAGAGATTTTTCTTATGGACATCCCTATCAAGGGTTCACTCCCAACGATCGTATAGAACTCAGCAATTTCGTACAATCGTATGGCAGGCAAGCCGCATTAGAAACCGCCAACGCTTGGGTAATGGCCAGCTATCCTTTCAGTTTACAATCTACGAAATTTGAGAATCGATATACACGAGGAAGAAAACTCATCCTCACAGATGGGCATTCAACTCTTTACTTGTATTTTCTGATGATTGACTCAGTCGCACCCAACTTCGATACTGAGGTTCTTCCCTACATTAAAGGGGTATTTCGCTTCAACAGGTTTTGGTAAAGACTAAGACCACGATTTACGCCACGCTATAGTTTCATATCTATTTACACATTCAAAATCTAAGTACTACTCTGTCTTTCGTGCTTACATTGCAAAATACAAATAAAAACCGGAGTTCGGCCTAAACATTTCCTCTAAAAATAATTCCACCGACTAAACAACTTAATCGGTGGAACTTGTTCAAGTGGAAAGAAAAATCGCAACCTTACGACTGAAAGCCAAATAGTTACTATTCCACACGAACTCCATTTACACTACAAAGATAACAGAAATGTTTATTAGGTCGACGAATTCTGCAAGCAGATACGCGAAAGTTTTCTCAACAAACGCTTTGCAATCTCCATATTATTTGTACTTTTGCCCAAAAGCGATGAGCCTTCATCGCCCCACAAACGATCTAAAGTCGTGCTTCCGCAAAGCCTATAGCCCAAGTGCAACAAAATCCCCCTCAGCAATACCTCAACATCTAAATACAATCACACAATGACACACCCCACTCCCCGACCACTGCGCCGCCTGCTCGGCGTGCTGTTCGTTTTCCTCTTCGCCCTCCTGCCCCTCGCGGCGCAGAAGAACAAAGACTTCAACGATGCCAACGTGCAACTCGGTTTCAAGACACTGCAAAACAACACCAACCCAGACAAAGCGTTGAAACATTTCAAAACAGCGCTCAAAAAGAATCCGCACAACGGCTACGCCCACTACTTCATCGGCTTCATCCAGCTCCGCAATGAAAACCCCAACAGCGCCGTCACCTCCTTCGAATTAGCATTCAAATATTTACCGAAGAACGATAAATCAACGCGAGCTGCAACCCTTTCCATTTTAGCCGACACCCACCTTAGCCTTGCCGATACCACCACAGCACTTACTGACCTCGACGCCGCCATTCTCCTCGAACCCGAAGAGAGCAACTACCTTATGCAACGCGCAAACCTCTACTATGAAACGGGGAACTACGATCTCTCCGATGACGACTATGAGCGCATGGCACAACTCGACAAAGACAATTTCAACCCCTATATGGGGCTGGGACGCAACGCTATGGCGCGCGAAGACTATGACCGCGCCGTCACCTTCTTCGATCGCGTGGTGCAACTCGCACCGGAGTTCAACTACGGTTACTCCTACCGCGCCGAGGCACATCTACTACGTCGCGACTATCCGCATGCCGTAGAGGACTGCACCAGCGCGCTCTCCCTTTTGTGGGATGACGTAGACGTCCGTGCTTACCAAGTCTTCCGCACTCTCTGTGACTCAGCTGCCACTACTCTGCGCGCACGCCTCAAAGTGCTCCACAACAAAGAACCCCAAAAACAAAAATGGTTGTATTACCTCTACACCTTGGAGGACCATCTGGGCAACTACGGCCGCGCGGCAAACTATTATTTCAAAGAGTATCAACTTTCTCCTACCGCTCAGAGCGCTCTCAACCTCGCCGATAAATTGGCTGCACTCAGCCTGCACGACGCTGCGCTCATGTGGCAGGTACGGGCCGAAAATCACGACTCGAAAAATATCGACGCGCCATTGTTGGCTGCTGTGCTGCACATGAAAAAGGGCAATTTCAACGAGGCCAACGCCGCGTTGGAACGCGCCATAGCTTTGGATGCCGAAAACCCGGACATTTATAAAAACTATGGACAGCTCAACAGCAAGCGCGAAAACCCAGAAAGCGCACTCGAAGCCTACGACATGGCACTCTCACTCAGCGCAAACGACACCAAGATCTTCAATCAGCGCGGCCGTTTACTCCTCAAAATGGGACAAAAAGAGCGCGCCGCAAAAGACTTTCAGCGCATTTTAGATCTCGAACAGACCTCTGTTCATCGCCCTTATACCCCCTTTGCCCTCTATTTCCTCGGGCAGCCCAAAGCCGCCACCGCTCGCATGGACTCCATCATGGCCAAGGGCGACGACGAACAAGCTTACAATGCGGCCTGCGTCTACGCACTGTGCGGCAACAAGCAACAGGCACTCACCTATTTGGAGCGTGCGCTGAAGAGCCGAAAGTACACCAATTTCGACCACATCGACAAAGACTCTGATCTCGACAACCTGCGCGACGATGCCGACTTCAAAGCGCTGGTGAAGCAATATCGCGACGCGTGGGAAGCGCACCTCGCCGCCGAACGTAAACTTCTCGACCCGCGCATCACAGAGAAACAAAAGAGCAACTCCACAACAGTAAAATAAGGTCATCGCACGACTCAACACGCAGCTAAAGACAGCTGCCCTCTCCTATCCGCAGTGCCTTCTCCTCAGTCACGACGAAGTTATATGACCACTCCTTTTCCAAAATAAAATCCGCAATACCTCAATATCTAAATATAATACACTATGACACACCCCACTCCCCGCCCACTGCTCCGCCTGCTCGGCGTGCTGTTCGTTTTCCTCTTCGCTCTCCTGCCCCTCGCGGCGCAGAAGGGTAAGGACTTCGAGGACTACAACGTGCAACGCGGCTTCGAAATGCTGCAAAACGACGAAGATCTCGACGAAGCGCTCAAGCAATTCCAAACCGCGCTCGAAAAGAACCCGCGCAACGGCTATGCCCATTTCTTCATTGGCCTCATCCGCCTCAACAACGACGAAAACGGCAACGCCCTCTCCGCTTTCGATCTGGCCGTCAAGCATTTGCCTAAGAAAGACAAGAAAACACTTGCCCTTGTGCAATCCAAACGCGCGCTCGTCCACTTGGAACTCACCGACACCACGGCCGCTCTCACCGATCTCGGCACGGCCATCCGCCTTGTGCCCGACGACAAAGACTACTACCAACAGCGCGGCGATCTCTACTATGAGATGAGTCGCTACGACCTCTCCGACCGCGACTACGAGCAGATGCAAAAGCTCGACAAAGGCGACACCTATTCTTATATGGGGCTGGGACGCAACGCGGTGGCACGCAAAGACTACGACCGCGCCCTCACCCTCTTCGACCGCGTGGTGCAACTTGCTCCCGAATACAGCCAAGGCTATTCCTTCCGCGCCGAGGTGCACTTGCTGCGTCGCGACTATCCGCGCGCCGTGGAGGACTGCGCCACGGCCTTCGTCCACGTGGGCGACGACATCGACAACAAAGCTTTCCAAGTCTTCGGCACCCTCTGCGACTCTGCCGCCGCTCCGCTGCGCGCACGCCTCAAAGTGCTGCGCAACAAGGAGCCGAACGAACGAAAATGGCCCCTTCTCCTGGCCGGTATCGAACGCGCGCAACACCACTACGGCCGTGCGGTGAACTACCGCCTCGAAGAGTACGCCATGGATCCCTCGGCCGGCACCGCCAACGGCATTGCCACCGACCTCAATGCCCTCGGACTCACGGAGGCCGCAGTGACATGGGCAGCACGCGCCGAGGAAGAGGACTCCAGCAGTCTGTCGACAATACTCTTACAAGCAGAACTGCTCACCGACCTCCGTCGCTATGACGAAGCCAACGCGGCGCTGAATCGCGCACAGGCCATCGATGCCGAAGACGCCCGCGTCTACCTGCAGCGCTCTTTGATCCACCGCGAACAGAAAAACTACGAAGCCGCCGTGGAAGCCATGGACATGGCGCTCTCGCTCAACGAGGAGTCGACCATCCTCCACGACCTCCGCGGCAGGTTGTTCCTCAAGATGGGCAAGAAAGAGCGTGCCGATGCAGATTTTCGCCGCGAGTTAGAACTCGAAAAAACGCCCGACGATTACTTCGTCTCGCCCTTTGCCCTCTATTTCCTCGGACGCCCGAAAGCGGCCGCCGCACGCATGGACTCCATCATGGCCAAGGGCGACGACGAACAGGCCTACAACGCGGCCTGCATCTACGCACTGTGTGGCAACAAACAGCAGGCACTCACCTATTTGGAGCGTGCGCTGAAGAGCCGAAAGTACACCGATTTCGACCACCTCGACAAAGACTCTGACCTCGACAACCTGCGCAACGATGCCGACTTCAAGGCGCTGGTGAAGCGATATCGCGAGGCGTGGGAAGCCCACCTCGCCGCTGAGCGCAAACTCCTCGACCCGCGCGCCACAGAGGGCACAAAGCGCAGCGCACCCATCGACGCCGCACCGGCACCCAGCACGAAAAAGACCGCCGGAACGGCGGCGACCGCCACAAAACACGGCGTTTCGGAAATCGCCTTCACCCGCACGGGCGGCGTCACGCAGGTGCCTTGCACCATCAATGGGCTACCCCTCCACTTTGTTTTCGACACGGGTGCGTCGGACGTGTCGCTCTCGTCGGTCGAAGCGCAGTTCATGTTCAAGAACGGCTATCTCAAACCCACCGACGTGATCGGTCGCCGTGCCTATCTCACCGCCTCGGGCGATGTGGTGGAGGGCACGACCGTGCGCCTGCGCTCTGTGACCTTCGGCGGCTTGACGCTCGACAACGTGCGCGCCTCCATCACCCACAGCCAGGACGCGCCGCTCCTCCTCGGCCAGTCGGTGCTCAGCCGACTGGGGAAAGTGGAAATCGACAACCACGCCAACGTGATTCGCATCACGCGAAAATAAGCCGCCGGCGCCCTTCGCGCACTCCTTGCGCAACCTTGCACACCAGGCGAGAGGCGACCGAGGCGAAAAGCCTTCTGCGCTCGAAAAAAATCTGCCGATGCGACGAAAAGCGTCGATAGGAGCGCAAAGCATCGTATAAAAAGGCCTTTTCTCCTCAAAAATTTGTACAGTCCCCGCAAATTGCTTATATTTGCAGTGTTCAAACAGACGTGAGGGGCTCAAACGAAGCTCCTCACTTCTTTTAATTAGCCGTGTCTCACCCCACTTCGCCACCGAAGTCGAGACACCCCAACTCATTTCACACCGACTGACACTCATGATCAGTAAAGCAGCCGTAGAACAACTCATCGCCGACTGGCTCGTCGGCAAAGACTATTTCCTGACCGACCTGGTCATCACGCCCGATGACCGCATCATCGTGGAAATCGACCACGCCGAAGGGGTGTGGATCGAAGATTGTGTGGCACTCTCTCGCCACATCGAAGACGGACTGGACCGCGACGAGACGGATTTCGAACTCGAAGTGGGCAGCGCCGGCTTGGGACAGCCCTTCAAAGTGCTGCGCCAATATGAAATCCACGTCGGCGACGATGTGGAGGTGCTCACCGCCGAAGGCAAAAAACTCGTCGGCCGCCTCACCGCTGTCGACAACGGCCAAATCACCCTCACGCAAACCGTGAAAGTGAAGGCACCGGGCGAAAAACGCCCCCACCTGGAAGAAGTGGAAACCGTGCTTTCGCTCGATGCGGTGAAATGGACCAAACTTTACATCGACTTCAAATAAAATAGCGCCCGCCCACGCGCGAGGATGCCCCATACTCGGCGCAACCACCGCGCACGCTGCAGCCACTTGCACCGCGAGGCCGGCTTATACACCCCATTCGCATATATCACAGCGACCCACCATGGCCAAAAAGCAAACCGAAACTCCCAGTTTGTTGGAGACCTTCAGAGACTTCAACCAAACCAAAAATATCGATGACACCACTTTGCTCGGCGTGCTCGAAGAGAGCTTCCGCAGTGTCATCGCCAAAATCTTCGGCACGGACGAAAATTTCACCGTCGTGGTCAATCCCGACAAAGGTGACTTCGAGATCACGCGCAGCCGTGAGATCGTAGCCGACGACGAAGTGGAAGATCCCAACAAACAAATCGCCCTCTCTGAAGCGCGCCGCATCGAACCCGACTTTGAAGTGGGCGAAGACTGCAGCGAGCACATCGAATTTGAAGATTTCGGCCGCCGCGCCATCCTAACCCTCCGCCAAACCTTGGCCAGCAAGATCCTTGAGCTCGAACACGACTCCATATATAATAAGTATAAGGATCGTGAGGGCGAGATGGTGACGGCCGAAGTTTACCAAACGTGGAAGAACGAAACGCTCCTCGTAGACGAAGAGAAAAACGACCTCTTGCTGCCCAAAAGCCAGCAGATTCCTCGCGACTACTACCACAAGGGCGACCACATCAGTGCCGTGATCGACCGCGTCGACAACACAAACGGTAATCCGAAGATTTATCTTTCGCGCACCAGCCCCATGTTCCTGCGTCGCCTGCTCGAACGCGAGATCCCCGAAATCGCCGAAGGTGTCATCCAGCTCCGTGCTGTGGCGCGTATCCCGGGCGAACGCGCGAAAATCGCCGTCGAAAGCTTCGACCCCAACATTGATCCCGTCGGTTCGTGCGTGGGTGTGGGCGGAAGCCGTATCAACGGCATCGTTCGCGAACTGCGCAACGAAAACATCGACGTCATTCCCTACTCTTCCAACACGATGTTGTTCATCCAACGTGCCCTCAATCCGGCACACATCAACAACATTGAGATCAACGAAGAACTCAAAAAGGCCGACGTCTTCCTCAATCCCGACCAAGTGAGCCTCGCCATCGGTAAAGGCGGCCAAAATATCAAGCTCGCCTCCATGCTCACCGGCTATACCATCGACGTCTTCCGCGAAGTCGAAGGCGAACAGCCCATTGACGACATTTATCTCGACGAATTCTCGGACGAAGTAGACCAATGGGTCATCGACGCCGTGAAGAATATGGGTCTGCGCACCGCACGAGAAGTGCTGAATGCCCCCCGAGATATGATCGCTGAAAAGGCCGACCTCGAAGACGACACCGTAGACCACCTCCTCTCCGTGCTCCGCGCAGAGTTTGACGACAGCGAAAGCTAATGCCGAGGGCTTCGGCCCCCACCGCCTTCCCCTTTCGTCACATCGGCCATGCACGCGGCCACAACCCACACACAATGAGATTAAGCAAAGCTACCAAAGAATTTAACATCGCAACCCAAAGAGCCGTTGACACGCTCAAAGAGCACGGTCACGTCGTCGAAGCCAACCCCAATGCGAAAATCGACGACGCACAATACGAGATTCTCAAAAAGGTGTTTGCCAGCGACAAAGCCCAAAAGGACGAGGCCGAAAAGCTCTTCCCCAGCCGACGCGAGGAGAAACGCAACGAGAAGGCCGATAAGCCCGAAGTGAACGACGAGGCGCCCGCCGCTCCTGCCGAAACGCCCGCTCCCGCGGCCGAAACTTCGACTGAAGCCCAGCCCACCGCCGAAGAGACCAAGACCGAAGTGCCCGAAGACCTCAAGCCCCAGGTGAAAGTGCTCGGCAAGATTGAGCTCGAAGACAACGCCGGCGGCAAAAAACGCGGCTCGCGCAAGTCGACCGCTGCCTCCAAGACGGAGAAAGCGGCCGAAAAATCGGCACCCGTCGAAAAGCCCGAAGCCGCTCCTGCCGCAGCCGAAAGCGTAGCCCCCAAGGCGCCCGCCGAAAAGCCCGCAGCGCCTGCACAACCCGCGGCGGAAAAGCAAACGCCCGCCACGGAAACCGCAGCAGCTCCCGCCGAAGCACCCGCTCCCGCGGCCACTGCCGATGTGCCTGCCGCCACCGGTAACGAGAACGACGCTGAAACAACCTCCGTCGGTGGTGCTCCGCGCCTCACCGGCCCGAAGGTGGTTGGCAAAATCGACCTCGACGCCATCAACGCCAACACGCGTCCGAAGAAAAAGAGCAAAGAAGAGCTCCGCAAAGAGCGCAACGACAAGCGCAACCCCGCCGGCAAGAAGCGCGCACGCATCGGCAACGAGCGGGTAGACGTGAGCGCCGAAGCCAAAAAGAACAATACCGGCGGCAACGCCGGTGCAGGTGCGGGTCAGAATCGCAACAACCAAAACCGCAATAACCAGAACGCCGCCAAGGGTCAAGGCAAGAAGGGCAAGAAAGGCAACGCCCCCGCACAGCCCGTCAGCGACGAAGACGTAGCAAAGCAGGTAAAAGAAACCCTCGCACGTCTGCAAGCGAAGGGCGCCGGCAAGGGCAAGGGCGCGAAATACCGCAAGGAGAAGCGCGAAGCTGCCCGCGAGCGTCACGAAGAAGACCTCATGCGCCGCGATGCCGAGAGCCGCGTGCTCAAACTCACCGAGTTTGTGACCGCCAACGAGCTCGCCACGATGATGGATGTCCCCGTTACGCAAGTCATCGGCACCTGCATGAGCATCGGCATCATGGTTTCGATCAACCAGCGCCTCGACCAGGAGACTATTGAGATGGTGGCCGACGAATTTGGCTTCAGCACTGAGTTTGTCAGCGCAGAAGTGCAAGAAGCGATCATCGAAGAAGTCGACAGCGACGAAGATCTCGAGCCCCGCGCTCCCATCGTCACCGTCATGGGTCACGTCGACCACGGTAAAACCTCCTTGCTCGACCACATTCGCAACGCCAACGTCATCGCCGGTGAGGCCGGCGGCATCACACAGCACATCGGTGCCTACAATGTCCGCCTCAAAAATGGCCGTTCGGTCACTTTCCTCGACACCCCCGGTCACGAAGCGTTCACCGCCATGCGTGCTCGCGGTGCACAAGTCACCGACATCGCCATTATCATCATTGCCGCCGACGACAATGTGATGCCCCAGACCAAAGAAGCCATCAACCACGCCGTGGCTGCGGGCGTTCCCATCGTCTTCGCCATCAACAAGATCGATAAGCCCGGCGCCAACCCCGACGCCATCAAGAGCACCCTCGCTTCGATGAACTTCCTCGTCGAAGAATGGGGCGGTAAATACCAATCGCAGGACATCTCCGCCAAGAAGGGCGAAGGCGTGTTCGAACTCCTTGAGAAAGTGCTCCTCGAAGCCGACCTCCTCGAGCTCAAAGCCAACCCGAAGCGTCGTGCCGTCGGCACCGTCATCGAGAGTTCGCTCGACAAGGGTCGTGGCTACGTCTCCACCGTCCTCGTTTCCAACGGTACCCTGCGCCAAGGCGACGTCATCGTGGCCGGCACCCACGCCGGACGCGTCAAAGCCCTCTTCAATGAGCGCGGCGTTCGCGTCCAGGAAGTGCCCCCCGCACACGCCGCCACCGTTCTCGGCTTCGACGGCGCCCCCCAAGCCGGCGACCAGTTCAACGTCATGGAGACCGAGCAAGAAGCCCGCGAAATCGCCAACAAGCGTCTGCAACTTCAGCGCGAACAAAATCTCCGCACCTCCAAGATGCTCACGCTCGACGAGATCGGCCGCCGCTTGAAGCTCGGCGACTACCAAGAACTCAACATCGTCGTCAAGGGCGACGTGGACGGTTCGGTACAAGCCCTCTCCGACTCCTTCATTCGTCTCTCCACCGAGTCCATCGCCATCAACGTCATCCACAAGGGCGTGGGTCAAATCTCTGAGAACGACGTCACCCTCGCTGCCGCCTCCAAGGCCGTCATCGTCGGTTTCCAAGTGCGTCCCTCAGCCGGTGCGCGAAAACTCGCCGAGAAGGAAGGCGTCGACATCCGCCTCTACTCCATCATCTACGATGCCATCGAGGAAGTCAAGGAAGCCATGGAAGGCATGCTCAAGCCCATCGTCAAGGAAGAAATCACCGCGATGGTCGAAGTGCGCCAAGTCTTCCACATCTCCAAGGTCGGCTACATCGCCGGTGCCTACGTCATCGACGGTAAAGTCTCCCGTTCCGACAAAGCCCGCCTCATCCGCGACGGCGTGGTGGTCTTCTCCGGCGACATCGCCGCCCTCAAGCGTTTCAAAGACGACGTCAAGGAAGTCACCACCAACTTCGAGTGCGGTATCTCCCTCCAAGGATGCAACGACATCAAGGAAGGCGACACCATCGAAACCTACCGCGAAATCGAAATCAAGCAAAAGCTCAACGCTTAATCCACACATTGCCGCGATCGGTTCCTTTCCGGTCGCGGCTTTTTTTGTACCTTCGCCCGGCAATTTCCCACTTTTGCACAAAAACGCCCCGAAGCGTCACAAAACAGCAGGGCGAAGAAGGCCATTCGTCGACAAAACCCACGCATTGGTCGATAAGTTCGTTCGAAACAGCGCATTCCCCGAAAGGCCATTTGCTTTTTACCTCCCAATTCTCTATTTTTGCAACAACAAAAAGATAATGAAGAAGTCACTTTTCGCAGCTCTCGCTTTCGCGTCTTCGCTGCTCCTCACCACCTCCTGCGACACCCTCAACGGAGGACAGCCCAGCGCCGCCAACGCCCTCTCCGCACTCAACACCGGAGGCACGATGCTTACCAATCTCGTCGGCAACTTTCTCAACGGCGGCAGCGTAACAGAACGTGATCTCGTCGGCACATGGACCTACAACGGAGTCAACTGTGTCTTCGAAAGCCAAAACCTCTTGGCACAAGCCGGCGGCGTCGCCGCATCCAGCGCGCTCGAAACCAAAATCGACGAGCAACTCAAGCGCTACGGCATCAGCAAAGGCGTGACCCGCTTCACCTTCAACGCCGACAAAACCTTCACCGCGACACTCAACGGTCGCAACATGAGCGGAACTTATAGGCTCGACACCGCGTCGAAAACGCTACACCTTCAATTCGTAGGCGGACTCCTCAACCTCCAGCCCCAAGTCACTCGCAACGGCAACGGCATCGCCCTCCTTTTCGAGTCTGACAAACTCTTGGGGCTCCTCAGCACCGCCTCATCCTTCCTCGGCAAGATGGGTAATTCCAACCTCGCCATGGTCTCTTCGCTCCTCGGCAACTACCAAGGTATGCGCATCGGACTCAAACTCTCGAAGTAAACGCCTCCGCGCTCCCCACTTCGATCTCGCGGCAGCCGCGCACCGGCACAAACGCCCCCGCAGCACCGCAAACCCTCGGCGACCGTCGCCCGCATTCCCCCGCGATTCGCGACCGTCACCCACTCCCCACGGCATTTCTCGTATTTATAGTTTCCGAACAGTCTCGCTTACAGTGGTAAGTGAGGCTGTTTTTTTTTGCACATTGAGGGCAAATCACTACCTTTGCCCCATCAAAACCTCAGAACATGCACAAGTTTTCTCGCATCCTCCCCTTGCTTTTCGCCCTCGGCCTCATCCTCAGCTCCTGCGGCGGCAGCAACACCCAAACTAAAAACGGCTATACCTACCAACTGGCGCCCCGCGAATCGCAGCCCGGCAACTTCCTCACCTACACCGCAGCCCAAGGCGCCGTACGCGCGTGGCAAGGCTTCGCCGTTCGCGCCGATCGCAAAACCCTCTCCGCCGGCGACCTCTTCGAGCAGGAGCCCGAAGTGCGCATCGACTCCTCTCGCCTCACCCAAAGCCTCAATACCGACGGAACCCTCACCGTCGGTCACTTCGTCGGCCGCATCGGAGGCGAAAGCACCCTCATCGACGGCATCGTTGTCCCCGCTTCCGGCACACCCCAAGGCCGCGACACCGCACTCGTCAACCGCGTCGTCCAACCCATCGAAGGCGGCGGCATCTACATCGGCCCCGCCACCCAGCGCGAGATCGCTTCGCGCGGCGGACAGGGCGGCACCATCCGCAACTCCCGCAACGTCATCGACAGCCTCGGCGTCGGTCTCCACGTCTTCCCCGACGGCAGCTACTTCGCCGGCCGCATGGTAGGCGATCTCGGCACCGATCTGCCCGACTTCCTCGACGGCTACTACATCGCCGCCGACAGCACCCTCTATGTTCTCCCCGAAGAGCGCACCGCCGTCGATGCCCTCACCGCCGAAGCCCTCAAGGCCAAAGCCCCCGCCAAGGGTGCCCCCATGGCGCGCCTCCTCAGTCTGCCCGAAGACCTCAAAAACCTCTACGGTAGCGTGGCCAATAACTACGATACCCCGCCTATGCTCAACGGTAGTCCCGCCGCCGTCGCCGCCCTCCGCTTCGCCCCCTACGAAACGGCCGGCCATTCCACCAAAAGCCACGAGATCACCGTCCAATTCCTCGTTGGCACCGACGGACGCACCACCGTCATCAACGTCACCGACTGCAAAGACGTAGAAGTAGAGGCCGCCGTCAAAGGCTTCCTGCGCAAACAAACCTTCACCCCCGCCACCAAGGGCGGACGCCCCGTCAAAGCCTGGGTTCGCCGCACCCTCACCTACCTCACTGCCACCGACGGAGCAGGCGGCGGCAAGTCGCGCGAAATCATCGGCAACCTCAGCGAGCTCTAAGTCCGCCCTCACCCCGAAAGGCTCGGGCAGCGACCGAACATCCTCGCCCACCCACAACTCAGCATTCAACCGCACGCCGCGAAGCCCCGCCTCGCGCCCGGCGCACCGCGTGCACACACCGACATAACAACTTTTTTCTCATGGCACAAGCCCCCGAATTCAAGTACGCCCCCATGTTCCAACTCGGCGAAGACAAAACCGAGTACTATCTCCTCACGAGCGACCACGTGAGCACGAGCGAATTTGAAGGACACCCCGTCCTCAAAGTCGAAGCCGAAGGCATCACCCGCATGATTGCCCAAGCCTTCCGCGATGTCTCCTTCCTCCTCCGCCGCGAGCACAACGAACAGGTGGCCTCCATCCTCTCCGATCCCGAAGCCTCCGACAACGACCGCTACGTTGCCCTCACCTTCCTGCGCAACGCCGAAGTCGCCGCCAAAGGCCGCTTGCCCCTCTGCCAAGACACCGGCACCGCCATCGTCCACGGCGAGAAAGGCCAACAAGTATGGACAGGTTTCTGCGACGAAGCCGCCATCTCACGCGGCGTCTATGACACCTACACCGAGGAAAACCTCCGCTACTCGCAAAACGCCCCCCTCAACATGTACGACGAGGTCAACACCCGTTGCAACCTCCCCGCACAGATCGACATCGAAGCCACCGAGGGCGACGAATACCACTTCCTCTGCGTCACCAAGGGCGGCGGATCGGCCAACAAGAGCTACCTCTATCAGGAAACCAAGGCCATCCTCAACCCCGACACCCTCGTGCCCTACCTCGTCGGCAAGATGAAAACCCTCGGCACCGCCGCCTGTCCGCCCTACCACATCGCCATCGTCATCGGCGGCACCAGCGCCGAGAAGACCATGCTCACCGTCAAGCTCGCCTCCACCCACTACTACGACTCGCTTCCCACCACCGGCGACGAAACCGGTCGCGCCTTCCGCGACGTAGAGCTCGAAGCCCGCTTGCTCGAAGAGACCCGTCACATCGGCCTCGGCGCACAGTTCGGCGGTAAATACTTTGCCCACGACATCCGCGTCGTGCGCTTGCCCCGCCACGGCGCCTCCTGCCCCGTAGGTCTCGGCGTGAGCTGCTCGGCCGACCGCAACATCAAGTGCAAAATCAACCGCGACGGCATCTGGATCGAGAAACTCGACGACAACCCCGGCCGCCTCATCCCCGAACACCTCCGCAACGCCGGCGAAGGCGAAGTGGTTCGCGTCGATCTCAACCGCCCCATGCCCGAGATCCTCGCACAACTCGATGCTTATCCCGTATCGACTCGTCTCTCCCTCAACGGCACCATCATCGTGGCCCGCGACATCGCCCACGCCAAGATCAAGGAACGCCTCGACCGCGGCGAAGAGATGCCCCAATATCTCAAGGATCACCCCGTCTACTACGCCGGTCCCGCCAAAACGCCCGCCGGCATGGCCTGCGGTTCCATGGGTCCAACCACAGCCGGCCGCATGGACCCCTACGTTGATCTCTTCCAGAGCCACGGCGGCAGCATGATCATGCTTGCCAAGGGCAACCGCTCGCAGCAAGTCACCGACGCCTGCAAGACCCACGGCGGTTTCTACCTCGGCTCCATCGGCGGTCCCGCCGCCATCTTGGCACAAAACAACATCAAGTCCATCGAGTGCGTCGAATACCCCGAACTCGGCATGGAAGCCGTTTGGAAGATCGAGGTCGAAGACTTCCCCGCCTTCATCCTCGTCGACAACAAGGGCAACGACTTCTTCAAGCAGTTGCCCCCCGCCTGCGCCAAGTGCTAAACCCGCTCCGCCTCTCTCGTCTCTGCGAGGGGCACGTCCACAAAAAAAGTCCCCCACTATTGCGAGATAGTGGGGGACTTTTTCGTAAAACTCACCGTGTTTCAGCAAGAAGTGGCCGACTTACGTAGACGCGCTGCTGCGTGCGAAAAGAATGGAGAAGTGGGCAAAGAAGTCCTGCACAGGGCGCAAAAGGATTTCGCGCTCGACACTTAAAAAGCCGCCCGCCTTCCTGCTTCATCACTCCCATAGTTTGCGAACCACGGCTGGGACTGCTCTCAGAGAGAGAGAGCAGTAAAACGTGCCCACTGCGAAAACGCAGGACATTCTCCACTTTGAGCATTCAACAAAAGGCGATCTTGTTCTCTCTCTGCTCATCTCGGCAAACTACGGGTGAAGAAATCCCGCGACAAGAGCAGCTTGCTCGGAAAGGCCAACCGCATCGGCGATAGCTCGGCACTGCGAATGAGAACATTGGTGCGCCGAAAGCGCGGCAAACGAAAAAACAGCACCCCGCCCTTGTGCACGCGGCACAAGAGCGGGGTTTGTGACTGAATGGAGTTGACGCCCACGCTGTAGAGGGGGCGGCCATCGACGAATCGACGCGACAGCCTCAATAGAGGAAGCCGAAGAGCCAAAGTGGAATCTCGTTGTCGCCGCGTCCCACCTCGGTGTTGTAGCGGGCGAGGACGATGTTGGGGTCGCTCTTAACGCGCTTGCTGCGATCGCAGACGTGGATTTCGACATTGCCGTTGATGCGGTAGAGTCCGTCGCGGCGTCCTTTGCTGACGGTGTGGTGTCGCCAAAGGGAGTTGACGAAATAGGTCTCCATGATGTTCTGCTCGGAGATGGAAGGCGAGTAGATGGAGTAGATGAGATTCGGATTGTGAAGGAGAACCGCCGCGGGTTTCTTGGGGAAGCCTTCGTTTTCCTTGTAAACAAGGTTGACGAGTCGGGCTTCTTCGAGATACTTGAGGTAGTTCATCACCGTTGCGCGCGAAGTGCCGATCTCTTCTGCGAGACGGCTCACGTTGGGTGTGGTGTTTTCGCTGACGGCGAGGAGATAGAGGAGCTTTTTGATGCGCTCCAAGTACTTCAACTCGATTTGCTTGATGAAGAGGATGTCGACTTCGATCATCGTGTTCATCGCCCGCAGGAGTTGCTCGGTGAAGTTGCGCCCTTCGAGGAAGAAGGGGTAGTAACCGTGGTGGAGATACTGCTGGAAGTACTCCCAGGGGCGCACTTTGGGCAGAATGGTTTTGAGAATGCCCTTGTGGTCCTCAAGGAGTTCTTTGAGGGTGTAGGCGCGGAAGTTTTCTCCGGTCTGCAAATTGATGAATTCGCGGAAGGAGAATCCGTGCAACCAGTATTGTCGGGCGAGGGAGTTGAGTTCGGTGTGGTCGTTCTCGCCTCCGCGCACCGAAGTGGTGGAGTAGATGATGCGGAGCAGGGGGAAGTGCTCATAGCACTCGATGATCTGCTCGCGCCAATTGGGTAGTTTGAAGGCTTGGTCGAGGAGTAGCACCTGTCCGCCGGCTTTCACAAAGTCGCCGGCGAAGTCAACGAGTTTCCTTCCTTGGAAATAGAAGGAGTTCATGTTGGCATAGAGACACTGTCGCATGCGAGGATCGAAGTTGTCCTTGGCATACGAGAGGAGGAATTGTGTGCGGCCTACTCCGCGGGGTCCGCGAATGCCGATCAGCCGGTAACTCCAGTCGATCGAATCCATGAGCGCGCGCCGAATGGGAGCATTGGTGTGCTCTATGAGATAGGCGTGTGATTGAAAGAAAGTCTCCATAGTTCTCTGGTATAATCGGAATTTCGCTTGGGGGCATGGCTCCGGTGCACTGCAAAAGTGGTGTTAAAAGCCTTTTATGCTGCAAAGTTACTACATCATCGTGGGATTGCAAACCGAAAGTGCCAAAAAATTGAGTATCGGCTTCGATTTTAGCATTTAAGGGGTGATTTTGACACTGAAAGGGGGCTGTAATAGGGGTTTTGTGCAACAGTAACTCGGAAACATTGAGGTGTTTGAGCGGCCGAGTCTTCGAAATAAATGTAAGGTTCTGTGCTTTTGGGCGAGTAAGTTGTTGAAGGAGCGAGAGTTTGGCGGCAAAATGCAAAATATCGGCCTCGAAATGCGAAAATGCGTAGCAGGCAGGCAAAAAAATGGGGCTGCGAGCGCCCAATACGACGATTGCCCGAGAAAGCGGACGCACATTCGACGAGGGGGGCGGGAAGGTTTCCACAAAAGAGGCGGCACGCTCGGAGAAAGCGGGGGCGACTCGTTCTCAACTCGACCTTTCGCGCAGAAAAGTGGGCGCACATTCGGCGAGGGGCGGGAGGGTTTCCACAAAAGAGGTGGCGCACTCGGAGAAAGCGGGGGCGAACGCTGCGAGAAGGGGCAAAAAAAGCGCCGCACTCCACGGGGGAGTGCGACGCGAGGGTTGGTTTTGCGGAGATCGCAGGCGTTCTGCGTGAGAACTTGGCGATTCCTTATTTAATCGGCGAGCTTGGCGAAGATGTATTCGCGGTTCAAGCGAGCGATGTTGGCGATCGATTCGTTCTTGGGGCAGACGGCTTCGCAAGCACGAGTGTTGGTGCAGTTACCAAATCCGAGTTCGTCCATCTTGGCCACCATGAATTTCGCACGACGTGCAGCTTCTACGCGACCTTGGGGGAGGAGGGCGAGCTGCGATACCTTGGAAGAAACGAAGAGCATGGCGCTACCGTTCTTACAAGCGGCCACGCAAGCGCCGCAACCGATGCACGAGGCGCAGTCCATGGCCTCATCGGCGTCGGGTTTGGGGATGAGGATGGCGTTGGCGTCCTGTGCTTGACCGGTGCGGATGGAGGTGTAACCGCCGGCCGCCTGGATTTTGTCGAAAGCGGTGCGGTCGACCATGCAGTCCTTGATAACGGGGAAGGCTGCTGAGCGCCAGGGTTCTACGGTGATGACGTCGCCATCGTTGAAACGACGCATATAGAGTTGGCAGGTGGTGGCGCCCTGTGCGGTTTTGCCGTGGGGCGTACCGTTGATGTAGAGGGAGCACATGCCGCAGATGCCTTCTCGGCAGTCGTGGTCGAAGACGAAGGGCTCTTTTCCGTCGTTAATGAGTTCCTCGTTGAGGATGTCGAGCATTTCGAGGAAGGAGGTGTCGTCGGGAATGTTCTTCATTTCGCGCTGTTCGAAATGTCCGGCGTCCTTGGGCCCGTTCTGCTTCCAATATTTTACTGTGAAAGATATATTCTTAGCCATTTTCGTGTACGTGAGTTGGGTTAGTGCATTAAAAGGGTGCCTCATATCTCATGGATATGGCACCGGGATCGAACTTACACGCCATGTGTAATTAAGCTATCGATCCCTTCACAATGAACTAATTACGACTTATAATTACGCGTTTGCACCTTGATGATTTCGTACTCGAGGGGTTCTTTGGAGAGGACGGGTGCTTTGTCGTCGTCGCCTTGGTATTCCCAGCAGCCCACGTAGAAGAAGTTTTCATCGTCGCGCTTTGCTTCGCCTTCTTCGGTTTGGTGCTCTTCGCGGAAGTGACCGCCGCACGATTCCTCGCGGTGAAGCGCATCGTTGGCCACGAGTTCACCCATGAGGATGAAGTCTTCGAGACGCAATGCCTTTTCGAGTTCCACGTTCACGCCCTCGGGAGTACCGGGGATGAAGAGATCGGTGAAGAAGGTCTTGCGGAGTTCCTTAAAGAGGGTGAGTGCCTTTTCGAGACCTTCCTTGGTGCGACCCATACCGACGTATTCCCACATGATGTGGCCGAGTTCCTTGTGGATGCTGTCGACCGAGCGCTTACCCTTGATGGCAAAGAGGCGTTCGATGCGTTCGCGCACATGCTTTTCGGTGGCTTCGAATTCGGGAAGTTCCGTCGAGAAGCGGGGAACAGTGATTTGGTCGGCGAGATAGTTCTGGATCGTGTAGGGCAACACGAAGTATCCATCGGCCAATCCCTGCATGAGAGCAGAAGCGCCGAGGCGGTTGGCACCGTGATCGGAGAAGTTACATTCACCGATGGCGAACAGACCATTAATGGTGGTCATGAGCTCGTAGTCCACCCAGATACCGCCCATCGTGTAGTGGATGGCGGGGAAAATCTGCATGGGGGTTTCGTAGGGACTCTCGTCGGTGATTTCTTCGTACATGTCGAAGAGGTTACCGTAGCGCGCAGCGATCTCATCGCGGCCGAAGTCGCGGATGGCTTGCGAGAAGTCGAGATAGACAGCCAAGCCGGTGTTGTTCACACCGAAGCCCTTGTCGCAACGTTCCTTGGCAGCCCGGCTGGCCACGTCGCGGGGAACGAGGTTACCGAAGGCGGGATAGCGGCGTTCGAGGTAATAGTCGCGGTCTTCCTCGGGAATGTCCTTACCTTGGAGACGGCCTTCCTGACACGCCTTGGCGTCTTCGAGCTTTTTGGGCACCCAAATGCGGCCGTCGTTGCGGAGCGACTCGGACATGAGGGTGAGTTTCGACTGTTTGTCGCCGTGTACGGGGATACAAGTGGGGTGAATCTGCACATACGAGGGGTTGGCAAACACGGCACCCTTGCGGTAGCAAGCGATAGCGGCCGATGCGTTGCAGCCCATGGCGTTGGTCGAGAGGAAGTAGGTGTTACCGTAACCGCCGGTGCCGATTACCACTGCGTGAGCGGCGAAGCGTTCGAGTTCGCCGGTGATGAGATTACGCGCAATGATACCGCGTGCACGACCGTCGATGATCACGAGGTCGAGCATCTCGTAACGCGTGTAGAGTTCCACCGTGCCGAGGTGCACTTGGCGCATGAGCGACGAGTAAGCACCGAGAAGGAGTTGCTGACCGGTCTGACCTTTGGCGTAGAACGTACGGCTCACCTGTGCGCCACCGAACGAACGGTTGGCCAACATGCCGCCATATTCGCGAGCGAAGGGAACACCTTGTGCGACGCACTGGTCGATGATGGCATTCGACACTTCGGCGAGACGATAGACGTTAGCTTCGCGAGCGCGGTAGTCACCGCCCTTCACCGTATCGTAGAAAAGGCGATAAACCGAGTCACCGTCGTTCTGATAGTTCTTGGCGGCGTTGATACCACCCTGAGCCGCGATCGAGTGTGCGCGGCGGGGCGAGTCTTGGATGCAGAAGTTCTTGACCTTGAATCCCATTTCGCCGAGAGAAGCCGCGGCGCTGGCGCCGGCCAATCCCGTACCCACGACGATAATGTCGAGCTTACGTTTGTTTTTGGGGTTCACCAGTTTCTGGTGCGCTTTATAGTTGGTCCACTTTTCGGCCACGGGGCCTTCGGGGATGCGTGAATTAAGAATAGCCATGATGGATGCTTATATATATAATGAGTGTAGGAGGTAGAAGTTCCGCAGCTTAGCAGCCAAAGTGCAGGTTGCCTTCGAGCATGGCCTGAACACAGAACTTAATCACCACGGCGGCGTACATGGCCATCAACACGGTGGAATAGATATAGCTGATGCATTTAACACGGGGGAGCCAGGTTTTGCCGCTGGCACCGATGGTGTGGAAGGCACTCCACATACCGTGGGTGAGGTGGAACCAGAGGGCGGCAAGCCACACGAGGTAAAGCACCGCATAAACGGGGTTGGAGAACGTGTATTGGATCCAATGATAGCCGTCGGTGGCGTAGAACTCCTCGCCCACGTGTGCCAATTCGACAAACATCATTTTAGCCCAGAAGTTGTAGAGGTGCAATGCCATGCCGAGCGCCACGATGATACCGAGCACAAGCATGTTTTGCGAAGCCCATTCCACTTGTTGGGGACGATCCACCACAGCGTAGCGGCTGTTACCGCGAGCGCGACGGTTTTGGAAGGTGAGGATGAAGGCATACACGAAGTGCACGAGCACCAGCGTGCCGAGTCCGGCCGTAGCCGCCACAGCATACCAGTTGGCACCCAGCATCTCACAAATCCAGTTGTAGCCGCTTGCCGAGAAGAGCGAAACGACATTCATACAACCGTGGAAAGTGAGGAAAAGGATGAGCGCCAGTCCGGTGACCGACATGATCACTTTTCTTCCGATAGATGAAGTAGTTAACCACATAAGAGATTGAAGAAATTAAATTGTTGATGATTTGTTGGTTGATTCTTTGGGAAAGTAGTTTTTTGCAAGGCGTTCTGCCGCAACGCGACGCGTTTCGCCTCCTCCTCATAAATGGGGATAGAGACGACACTGCAAAATTAGTGGAAAATGGAGAAAGTGCAAAGCAAAAGTGCCTAATATATAGTGCGACCTCGTGTGAAAAAGTGCCCCGACCTCCACTTTTTGTCCCCGACGGTGCCCAACGGGCGAAAGTCGCGGCCGAGCAGGCAGGGGAAAACACCGCCGACTGGCACCGAAAACAGCGCAAGAAACCCTGCAAACTTGCCAAAATGAGCCATCTATTTCGCAAACTACAGATATCATTTTCGAAACTTCCTTTTTCTTCCTCCCGTCTTTCCTGTATTTCCGGTGCATTTCCCTCCCATCGGCGAGCATCTTGCTTTTTGAGATTAAAACAAAACAACTATTTTTGCACTCGGAAATCAAAAATGCTCCCCCAATTCATGTCCTCCACCCCCACCACCCTCAGTCCCGCACGCAAAGGCTTGGCCGGCGTGCAGTACCTCTTTGTGGCTTTTGGCGCCACTGTGCTCGTCCCCCTGCTCGTGGGTCTCGATCCCTCCACGGCATTGTTCTCGGCCGGCGTCGGCACCCTCATTTTTCATCTCATCACCAAAGGCAAAGTTCCTATCTTTCTCGGTAGCAGCTTTGCCTTTATTGCGCCCATTGTCAAGGCCACCGAGCTCTACGGCCTCGGCGGTGCGCTCTTCGGTTGCGTAGGTGTGGCCGCGGTCTACGCCCTCATGTCGCTGCTCATCCGTCTGTTCGGTTTGCGCTTCATCGACCGCTTGTTCCCGCCCGTCGTGATCGGGCCCATCATCATGCTCATCGGTCTCTCGCTCTCGAGTTCGGCCGTGAATATGGCCTCGACCAACTGGCTTTTGGCCGCCATTTCGCTCGCCACCGCCGTGGTGGTCACCCTCTACGGGCACGGCATGCTCAAACTCATCCCCATTTTCCTCGGCATCGTCGTGGGCTATGTGGCCGACCTCCTCTTCTTCGAAGTCGATTTTTCGCAAGTGGCCGCCGCCCCCTGGTTCGGTTTGCCCCACTTCATCCTGCCCGAGAAAATCTCTTGGGAACCCATTCTCTTTATGATCCCCGTAGCCATCGCGCCGGTCATCGAACACATCGGCGACGTCTACGTGGTGAACAACGTCACGGGCGAGAATTTCGTCAAATCGCCCGGCCTGCACCGCACCATGCTCGGCGACGGTGCCGCCTGCCTCTTCGCCTCGCTCGTGGGTGCGCCCCCCGTCACCACCTATTCAGAAGTGACGGGCGCCATGTCGCTCACCCGCATCACCGATCCCCTCGTGTTCCGCATCGCCGCCCTCACCGGCATCGTCTTCTCGCTGGTGGGTAAGGTGAGCGCCCTGCTGCGCAGCATCGACCAAGCCATTCTCGGCGGTATCATGCTCCTGCTCTTCGGCACCATTGCGGGCGCCGGCATCTCGAGCCTGCTCCACAGCCGCATCAATCTCTCCTCTTCGCGCAATGTCGTCATCATCTCCGTGACGCTCACCACCGGCATCGGCGGCGCCGTCTTGAGTTTCGGCAAATTCTCGTTGGCCGGCATCGGTCTTTCGGCCTTGGTGGCCGTCGTGCTCAACCTCCTCTTGCCCGAGCGCCCCGAAGATCGCACCCCCACCGTCGCTCCTCACGCAGAAGAAGAGCACCCGGCGTCCGAAGCCTAAACGCCGCCGTGCGCGGCGCGGCCGTTTCGCAGCGACGCCCCGCTCCCGCCCCATTTTCTCCACCGACATTCATTCATCACAATTTAATCAATTCATTTCCCCCCATGCGCACCACACTCGTGCTTCTCCTCCTCGTGCTCCTCGCGCCCTTCGCCCGTCCCGCACAAGCTCAGAACATCCAGTTGCACTACGACTTCGGCCGTCAGCTCTACGACAAGGATCAGGCCAATCGTCCCCGCTGGACCACCACGGTCGAAATGTTCCGTCCCGACCGTTGGGGTAATACCTTCTTCTTTGTCGACATGAACTACGCCAACGAGGGAGTCGAATCGGCTTATTGGGAAATCTCGCGCGAATTTTCGCTCGGCAAAACGCCCTTCGCCGCCCACGTTGAGTTCGACGGCGGTTTGAGCAACAAGTTCAGCTACAACAACGCCTATCTTCTCGGCCTCACCTACGCATGGAACGCCGCCGACTTCAACGCCGGTTTCACCTTCACGCCCATGTATAAGTACTTGGCCAAGCAATCGAAGCCCAATTCTTGGCAACTCACCGGCACTTGGTATCGCCACTTTGCCGGCGGCGCACTTTCCTTCTGCGGTTTCGCCGATCTTTGGGGCGATCGCAGCTTTGTCGACGGCAAGAACAACGTCGTCTTCATCACCGAGCCCCAACTCTGGCTCAATCTCTACAAACTGCGCGGTGTGAATCCCGACTTCCGCCTCAGCGTGGGCACGGAAGTGGAAATCAGCCACAACTTTGCCGTGAGCGAGAAAACCATTGTCAATCCCACGCTCGCGCTGAAGTGGAATTTCTAATCGGTCGGCTCACCGCTTCGCCCCGCGGGGCGGTGTGCCGTCAATCTTTCGACACGGGGCGGTAACGCTCGCCCCGCCCGTTCGCGCTCCGCTTCGTCCTCCGCTCGGCGGCCGACGCCTTTCGGCGCGAACATCCCTTTTTCTGCTCATCACTTCCCCATCAACTCACTTCCCCACTCATGCAAACACTCTATCGCCTCCTGGGTTTCGACCCCACGAAGCACAACCTCCGCACCGAACTCATGGCCGGTCTCACCACCTTCCTGACCATGAGCTACATCCTCGCCGTCAACCCCGACATTCTCTCCAGCACCGGCATGGACAAAGGCGCTGTGTTCACCGCCACCGCCTTGGCTTCGGCACTCGGCACGGTGCTCATCGCGTTCCTCGCCAAGTTGCCCTTCGCCCAAGCCCCCGGCATGGGCATCAACGCCTTCTTTGCCTTCACCCTCGTGGCCGGCATGGGCTACAGCTGGCAAACGGCGCTCGCCGCCGTCTTTGTTGAGGGCATCATCTTCATCTTGCTCACAGCCTTCAACGTGCGCGAACAGATTGTCCACTGCATCCCGAAGACCCTTCGCTTCGCCATCTCTGCGGGCATCGGCTTTTTCATCGCCTTCATCGGTTTGAAAAACTCGGGCATCATCGTAGCCAATCCCGCCACGCTCGTTTCGCTCGGCGCCTTCACCCCCGTTTCGTCGCTCGCCGTGCTCGGCGTAGTGCTCAGCGGCGTATTGATGAAACTCCGCGTGCGCGGTGCCCTTTTCTACAGCATTGCCGCCTGCACCCTCATCGGCATTCCCTTGGGCGTGACCGTTATCCCCGAAGGCTTCGCGCCCTTGTCGATGCCCAAGTCCATCGCCCCCACGTTCTTGCAGTTCGACTTTAAGTCGCTCCTCAACCCCGACATGGCACTCACCATCTTCGCGCTCGTGTTCATGGACATTTTCAACACCATCGGCACGCTCATCGGCGCCGCCGCCAACACCGAGATGATGGACGCTGAGGGCAACGTGAAAAACATGAAGCAAGCGCTCATGGCCGACGCCGTCGGCACCTCGGTGGGCGCCGTGCTCGGCACCTCGACCGTCACCACCTTCGTCGAAAGTAGCGCCGGCATCGCCGAAGGCGGCCGCACCGGCATGACCGCCCTCTCCACCGGTCTGCTCTTCGCCGTGGCCCTCTTCTTCGCCCCCCTCTTCCTGCTCATTCCGTCGGCCGCCACCACCGGTGCCCTCGTGTTGGTGGGCGTGCTCATGCTCAGTTCGATCAAAGATGTCGATTTCGACGACATCTCCGAAGCCCTTCCGGCCTTCGTGACCGTGATCATGATGATTCTCACCTACAACATCGCCGAAGGCATGTCGTTGGGTCTCATCTCCTACACGCTCGTCAAGACGCTGAGCGGCCGTTGGCGCCACGTCAGCCCCACGCTCTACATCGTGTCGGCGCTCCTCGTGCTGCGCTACGTGCTGCAACTCTAAGCCCCTTCCCCGTCGGGCGACACCGCCCCGCGCAGGCTCGGCCTGTCCCGCCCGCCGTCGGGCGGAAAGAAAACAACCGCGCCGCGAATCACTCGGATTCGCGGCGCGGTTTTTTCGTGTCGGTCGGTGAGCCGGCGGGCGTCATCGCACGCAGTGTGGCGCACAGCGCGGCAAAGGGGGAGGGGCGACGGTGCTACCCCGCGCGCCGACGGCCGGAAGTCAAAGCCCGGCTTCGCGCAAGAGGCGTTCGCCGCGCGCTTCCTCGGCGGGGCCTAGCTCCATGAACTTATATAAAGCGTTGAGGGCGGCTTTGCGCACGCCGATTTCGCCGGCCGTGTCGGCCAACTCGGTGGCGGCGTGATCGAGAATCTCGTCGGCGTCGCGCTGCGTGGGCATCAGTCCGCCCATGAAGAGGCGGCCGAGCAGCAACCACGCCACCAAGCGCGCCAAGGAGGCTTCGGCGGCCAGCAAACGGAAGGCCAACTGCGAGGCGAAGGGGCGCTCGGCCAGCAAGTGGAGCACGAGCATCTGCGCCTCCTCCACATAGCGCAAGCCGTCGACGTAGTGAAGCGCCAGTTCCTCATCGACCTCCTCGGGAGGCACGACAAGGAAGGCCAAGAGGCGGAGTTCGCGAATGTCGTCGGCATAGAGCGCGGTGGACAGGCGCACGGAGTGCGGGAGATCGGCGGCCATTTCGACCAATCGGAAGGTTTCGACACCGAAGTTGACGCGATAGTTCACGCCGCTTTGGCGCATGGCGTGGCTGAGCACGCCGTCCATAGCGGCACGCAGCAGGCGCTTGATGTCGCGCACTTGGGCATCGAGGTCGGGAGTGGGAGTCATAAAAAAGAAAAGAAGGGGGTGCTGTGATGAAAAAACGGGGGCGATCTGCGCGCCCGACGCCGACTGTTCGGCGCGTGAGGGCACAAAAATACGAAATTCCGCGCCTTCTGCGAAAAAGCCGACGACTTTTGCGCGAAAACGCTCAGCTTTTCGCGAAAACCGGTCTACTTTTTTCTCCTTCTGCGCACGGTGCGTTCCCACACCGACCACCCTGTGCCGAAAACCCACAAGCGGGCGTGGAAAACGCACGCGCACGACACATAAAAACACATTTTCGCCTCCAAAAACGCCCTTTAACGACCGAAAAACGCTTTACATACGACAGCACGCCACCGCAGAACAGCAAGAAAACAACGCCCCTCGGCTTACATTTGTCAACCACCCACCAAAAAGCGCGCCGACACACCGCGCCGCTCAAAAATAAGGCGCTCAAAATGAGTGCATTCCCGATTTTTATGTGTACCTTTGCCGAAAGTTTAAGAACCGCCCCTCTCGCGTCGCGCGCGGCACGCAGCGCAGAGCGTCGGTTTTTGTGTGGCATCGGCCGCCGCCGTGAGGCCCGGCGCGTGCCCCGTTTTTCAATTCGCTCTTTCCGCCGCTTTTTCGTTTCCCTTTCGTGTTTTCTCTCCACGAAAGGATCAATGCATTTATACACACTCACATCGAATCAAAAAAGATTTATGGAGAAAAAACTGACCACCCTCCTGCTGGGTCTGATGCTTTGTGTCACCGCCGCGCTGGCGCAGACCAAAGTGTCGGGCGTTGTGATCTCGGCTTCGGACAATCAGCCCATCGCCGGTGCACACATCGCCACGATCGGTCGCAAACAGCTCACCGTGACCGACGACAACGGTAAATTTGCCCTCACCATCAAAGGCAAAGACACGCGCATCACCGTGTCGTACATCGGCATGGAGTCGACCACCGTCAAAGGCGGCGAGAACATGCGCATCGTGCTCAAAGACAACCAGAGCCTCGGCGAGGTAGTGGTGACTACGGGTATGACGAAGACGGACCGTCGCCTCTTTACGGGCGCGACCGACAAGATCGACATCAGCAAATCGCGCCTTTCGGGCGTGGCCGACATCAGTCGTTCACTCGAAGGGCAATCGGCCGGTGTGTCGGTACAGAACGTGAGCGGAACTTTCGGTGCCGCTCCCAAGATTCGTGTGCGCGGTGCCACGTCGATCTACGGTGCTTCGAAACCCCTTTGGGTGGTGGACGGCGTGATCATGGAAGACGTGTCGAACATCGGCGCCGACGATCTGGCCTCGGGTAACCCCGAAACGCTCATCAGCTCGGCCATCGCCGGCCTGAACGCCGACGACATCGAGAGCTTCCAAGTGCTCAAAGACGGTTCGGCCACCTCGATCTACGGTGCTCGCGCCATGGCGGGTGTGATTGTCGTGACCACCAAGAAGGGTCGCCAGGGACAAGCGCACCTCAACTACACGGGCGAGTTCACCACGCGCCTGGTGCCCTCCTATCGCAACTTCGACATCCTCAACTCGCAACAACAGATGGGCATCTACCGCGAACTCCGCGACAAGGGATGGCTCAACTACTCGGATGTGCTCAACGGCAGCGACTATGGCGTGTATGGTAAGATGTATGAACTGCAAAACAGCTTCGACGCCACGCGCGGCCAGTTCTTGTTGCCCCACACCACGGAGGCGGAGAACGCCTACCTGCAACAAGCGGAATTCCGCAACACGAATTGGTTCAAAGAGCTCTTCTCGCCGGCCATCATGCAAAACCACTCGGTGAGCTTGAGCGGCGGTACGGCGAAATCGAACTACTATGCTTCGCTCAGTGCGCTACTCGATCCGGGTTGGTACAAGCAGAGCGACGTGAAGCGCTACACGGTGAACCTCAACCTCACGCACCACATTCTCGACAACCTCACGTTGAACCTCATCGGCGGTGCCTCTTACCGCGATCAGCGCGCCCCCGGTTCGCTGGGTCAGGACGTGGACGTGGTGAACGGCGCGGTGAAACGCGACTTCGACATCAACCCCTACTCCTATGCGGTGAACACCTCGCGTGTGCTCGACCCCAAGGCCTACTATGTGGCCAACTATGCGCCGTTCAACATCTTCAACGAACTGGACAACAACTACATTGACCTCGGTGTGCTGGATGCCAAATTCCAATTTGAGCTGAAGTATAAGCCCATCCGCGGTTTGGAACTCACGGCGCTGGGGGCTTTCAAGCACGCAGCCACCTCGCAGCAACACAATATTAAGGACAACTCCAATCAGGCCTTGACCTATCGCGCCATGCCCAACGGCATCATCCGCGACGCCAACAAGTTCCTCTATCGCGATCCGGACAACCCCACCGAATTGCCTTACAGCGTGCTGCCGAAGGGCGGTATCATGCACAAGACCGACAACCGGATGAGTGACTATCACTTCCGTGCGACGGCCAACTACAACCGCACTTTCGACAACCGCCACACAGTGAACCTCTTCGGCGGTATGGAAACGACGGACATCGACCGCACCCGTACGCGCTTCGAAGGCTGGGGCTTGCAATACGAAAGCGGCGAAGCACCCTTCTACCCCTACCAGCATTTCAAGAAGTCGATCGAAGAAGGCAACGACTACTACCAATTGGTGAACTCCAACTGGCGCACGGTGGCTTTCTACGGCAACGCCACCTACTCTTACCGCGGCCGCTATGTGGTGAACGGTACTTATCGTTATGAAGGTTCGAACCAACTGGGACGCAACACCGACGCACGTTGGATGTCGACTTGGAACCTTTCGGGCGCTTGGAACATCCACGAAGAGCGCTGGTTTGCCAAGTTGGCTCCGCTTTCGCACCTCACGCTCCGCACTTCCTACAGCTTGACGGGTACGCCTCCCGATCCTTCGCTCGTTTCGTCGACGACTATCTTCCGCAACTCCACGCCCTATCGCCTCTTTGCCTCCGACCAAGAATCGGGCTTGGCCATCACGGAATTGGGTAACGCGCTCCTCACCTACGAAAAGAAGAACGAATTCAACGTGGGTATCGACGCCGGCTTGTGGAACAACCGCATCAACGCCACGCTCGACGTGTACACGCGCAACAACTACGACGAAATCGGTCCGATGGTGACGCAGGGCATGAGCGGACAGATCGTGAACTGGGGCAACGTGGCCGAGATGAAATCGAACGGTGTGGAACTGAGCATCACCTCTTCGAACATCAAGCAAAAAGACTTCACTTGGTCGACGAGCTTCGTCTTCTCCTATACGAACACGGAGATCACGAAGTTGTTCAACAACGGCCGTGTGATCGACCTCGTGTCGGGTAACGGTTTCGCCATGAAGGGCTTCCCGGCTCGCGCCCTCTTCTCTGTGCCTTTCCTCGGCTTGAACGACGCCGGCATCCCCCTCTTCCGCAACGAGAAGGGCATGATTACGACCGACGACATCAACTTCCAAGAACGCAACAACACCGGCTACCTGAAATATGAGGGGCCGACGGATCCGAAGTTCGTGGGCTCGCTGGGCAACATGCTTTCTTACAAAGGTTTCCACCTGAATGTGTTCTTAACCTACTCGTTTGGCGGCGTAGTGCGCTTGGATCCGAAATTCCGCACGCGCTATACCGACATGACTTCGATGACGCAGACGTTCCTCAACCGCTGGATGGCCCCCGGCGACGAGAAAGTGACGGATGTGCCCGGCATCTTGAGCAAACGCCAGTTCACGCAAAACCGCCAACTGCGCTATGCCTACAATGCCTACAACTTCTCGTCGGTGCGCACGGCCAAATCCGACTTCATCCGCCTCAAGGAGATCTCGCTCTCCTATGATCTGCCCGCATCGCTCTTCAAAGACAAGGGCATCCACGACGTCTCCGTAAAACTTCAGGCCACGAACCTCTTCTTGCTCTACTCGGACAAGAAACTCCACGGCCAAGACCCCGAATTCCTTAACGCCGGCGGTGTGGCTTCGCCCATGCCCAAGCAGTTTACCCTCACCCTCAAATTCGGAATCTAATCAATTTAGACAGCTCGTATGAAACAATATATAGCTTCCTTCCTACTGGGTGCCGCTGCACTGGGTACCTCCGGCACGCTGACCTCGTGCAATGACTATTTAGATAAGTATCCCGACAAGCGCATGGAGCTTCGCACGCCCGATCACTTGGCACAGCTCCTCACTTCGGCCTACCCGCAAGTGCACCCGGCCTACTTGCTCGAGATGTATTCGGACAACACGGATCGCCACCTCTCACCTTCTTGGGGTGAGGTGGACCGTTTCCAACGCGAGGCCTACCAATGGGACGACATCACCGACGTGGGCGAAAACGAATCGCCCCAAATGATTTGGAATGCCCACTACCTCGCCGTCAACACGGCCAATGAGGTGCTGAGCTTCATCCGCAAACAAAAGGATCAAAGCCCCTTCCGCGCACAAAGCGGCGAGGCGAAACTCTGCCGCGCCTATGCCATGCTCAGCTTGGCCAACGTGTTCTGCGAAGCCTACGATCCTGCGACGGCTGCTTCGCACCTCGGTCTGCCCTACCCCGAGAATCCCGAAGATCGTCCCGGCTTGACCTACAAACGCGGCACACTCGCCGAGCTCTATGCCCGTATCGATCAGGACATCACCGAAGGTTTGGCCGAAGTGGGCAGCGCTTACACCGCGCCGAAGTTCCACTTCACGCCCGAAGCCGCGCACGCTTTCGCCGCTCGCTTCTACCTTTACAAACAAGAGTGGCAAAAAGCCGTAGATCACGCCACAAAGGCGCTCGGATCGCACCCCGAAAACCAACTGCGCAACTGGGCGCTTTGGAACAAACAGGGACTCAACGGCGAAGCCATGCCCAACGAATATGTGCGTTCAGGCTCGAAAGCCAACCTTTTGCTCCAAATGGTCATTACGGCCTGGGGACTTTACAGCAGTCCTTATGGTGTGGGCGGTCGTTTTTGCCACGGTCGCAGCGTTTCGGACAAGGAGACTTTCAACTCACACGGCCCTTGGGGCGAAAGCGAGGCCGCTTTCAACTACACCGTGGGTAGCAACTCGGGTCAACCGCAGATTATTCTCAAGAAGCTCCCGATCAACTTCAAATATCAAGACCGTGAGGCCGGTATCGGTAGCTACTACTCGGAATACGCTGTGTTCAACGCCGACGAAACGCTCTTGGTTCGCGCCGAAGCCTACGCTCGTCTCAAGCAATACGAGCAGGCCACTGCCGACATCAACAAGGAAATGACGGCTTTCGCCCGCAAACCCAAGACCTTCACCACGACGCAGCTCACGGACTTCTACAAGAAGGTGAAATACTACCGTCCGGACAGCGCAACGGTGCGCAAGGCTTTCCACATCAGCGAGCCGCTCGACACCGCCACGCAGGAACCGCTGCTGCAATGCATCTTGCATTTGCGCCGCATCATGACGGTGCACGAAGGACTCCGCATGCAGGACGTGAAACGCTACGGCATCACGATCTACCGCCGCGACTTCGACGCGAATGACAAGTTCGTTACGGTAACCGATTCGATGCCCGCCGGCGATCCTCGCCGTGCCATCCAGCTTCCGCAGGACGTTATTTCGGCAGGACTCACCCCTAACCCGCGCAAAACCACCACTTCCAAATGAATATCCGGATGAACAAGATACTCCTCGCCACGCTGTTGCTCCTTTCTTGCTTGGGGCTCAGCAACTGCTCGGACGATGCGCCCAAAGGAGCCAGCATTTTCCCCACAACGCCCGTCCAGCGCAATGCCTTCGACAACTGGTTGCTCAAAAACTACACGAACCCATATAATATTGAGTTCAAATACCGCCTCGAAGACGCCGAAACGGACTATAACTACCATCTCGTGCCCGCCGACTCCGCAAAAACGGCGAAATTGGCGATACTGACCAAATACCTTTGGTTCGACGCCTACACGGAAGTGGCCGGTGTGAACTTCGTGAAAGCCAATGTGCCGCGCACCATTGTGGCCGTCGGTATTCCGGGCTACACGCGTCAGCGCACGATGGTACTCGGTAGTGCAGAAGGTGGCTACAAAGTGACGCTCAACAACATCAACTCGCTCGACAGCGTGACGTTGACGAACTATGCCGCCATGACGGAATTCTATTTCCACACGATGCACCACGAGTTCACGCACATCCTCAATCAGAAGAAGCCTTACAACACGGCCTACAACCTGATTACGAAAGCCGACTACGTGGGTAGCAACTGGACTCACCAGAAGGAACGCGACGCCCGCCACGCCGGTTTCGTTTCGCCCTACGCCATGAGCGATGGTTTCGAGGACTTTGCCGAAACCCTCGCCTACTACGTGACGCGCACGCCCAAACAGTGGAACGACATCCTCACGGAAGCCGGCACCACGGGCGCACCTATCATCAACCAGAAGCTCGAAATCGTCAAGGACTACATGCTTTCCTCTTGGAACGTCGACCTTGATCGGCTGCGCGCCTCCGTTCTCGGCCGCGGCGACAACGTGCGTCATATCGATCTCCAACATCTCAAGTAAAAACTTCCCATGCGCATCCTTCATACCCTCGTCATCGCCCTCACCGCCCTCGGTGCTGTGAGTTGCGCCAACGACGAAAAAGAACTTTTCAGCCTCCCCGCGGCTGAACGCATCGACCAAGTGGTCAAAAAAGACCGCGCCGCTCTCGAAGCCTCGCCCAACGGCTGGAAATTCGACTACTTCCTCGGCCGTTCCTACTCCGGTCCCGGCGTAGCGATGATGGTTACTTTCCGAAACGGCAAGGCTATCATGGCTTCCGACGCGTCGGACACCGCCATCTTCCACACTGCCGACTACGATGTGGTGAAAGATCAGGGCCCCGTCCTCACGTTCAACACCTTTCTTGAGCCCATCCACAGTTTGGCCGGCGGTATGGCCAGCTTCCCCGAGGGGCGTCAAGGCGACTATGAGTTCTCCATTCTCTCCACCTCAGCCGATACGATTCGTCTGCGCGGCAAGAAGTGGGGCAACGAGATGATGCTCACGCGCAACCCCATCGGTTTGAAGCAAGACTCCGTGATCATGGGCGCCATCAAGATGCGCGAGAACATGATCACCGACAGCATCTATCTCTGCCACGGCAAGGACACAATTCCCGGCGCCGCCTTCGACTTGGACAACCGCCATTTCGACATCCACGGTGCGGTGCAACTCTCCTCGCCCATGGTGTTCTCACCCAAAGGCTTCACCTTGGCGCAGCCCCTCCACTACAAAGACCAAGTATATAGCGACTTCACGTGGAATGACTCCGCCCGCACCTTCTCCTCGGCCGACATGACCATCTCTTTCCGCATCCCCGAAACCTACAAGCCCCAAAGTTTCTGGATCGGCAAGTGGAGTGTCAAGCACCGCGCCTTGCGCCAACTCGGACGTCGCCCGACTTATCTGACGATCTACAACGAACGCAGCGTGCGCAACCCGCAAGCGCTCAGAGCCGTGTTGGAATTCAACCGAACGGAGTACGAAATCTTCGTGATGTACAACCGTACGACCGGTACGATCAGCATTCCCGCGCAGACGGTCGAAGATCCCACGAAGGCCAACTACGCCATTCTCTTCATCGGTACCAACGGTTCGCAGCTCCTCGGCAAGGTCGATGTGCCCTTCACCTTCCAATGGGATCCCGACTTCGAACATGCCACCGCTGTCGGCGCGACTTTCGAAAAGAGCAAGGCCACCGGCATGTACGGTATCGGTTACAAAGACGAGCTCCACCAGAACACCGACGCAGAAGGCAACCCCGTTACGCCGATCATTCTGCTTGATCTCGAATATCTGCGTCGCGTTCAATAATTCATCTCCCAAGACTTCTCACCATGCATAAGCATTTTCTCATCGCCCTGCTCGCCGGTGCCGGCGCCCTCCTCACCGCTTGCAGTGAAGACGGCAACACCGTGCGACAGCGCACCCTCGAAGTCGTGTCTTCCGACACCAATTTCCCCGTCGACGGCGGTCAGCGCACCGTAACGCTCGCCCGCGCCGCCACCACCGCCTACGCCCAAGACAAATGGGCGGACGTGCGTGTCGAAAACGGCCAAGTGATCGTCAAGACCGGCGTGAACACCGACGAACAGTCGCGCAACACGCTCCTCGTGGTCAAGGACAACACCGGCGATTCCGCCGCGATCAACGTCCACCAAGAGGGCCTCATCTTCCGTCTTCCCACTTCGGCCACGGTCGAAAGCGACGACCAAGCGCTCGAGCGCTCGTTCCACGTGCAATTCAACGTGCCGCTCGACATTCGTTCGTCGGCCGATTGGATTACTGTCAACCACACCGCCGACGGTGACGTCACCTTCAAGGTAACGGCCAACACCACCGGCCGCCCCCGCGTGGGCTGGTTGCTTTCGCGCGCCCACGGCCTCACCGACTCCGTGCGCATCACGCAAGCCACGCTCTCCGACATCGTAGGCACGTATCGTCAGCACGCATCCACCCTCGACAGCAGCAAGACCCGCATGATCGACACCACCAACGTGGTGACCATCTCCAAGATCTCCGACACCCAAGCCATGTTCTCCATCGATGGCAACCTCAACTGGGAATGCGAGTTCAAACCCGGTCAAGGGCTATTCATGAACAACGGTAAAGTGCTGCGCGAAGTGAAGAATCCGCCCCAGCCTAGCACCTATCTCGTCTCGTTGCTCGCGGCCAACGATTTCCGCCCCGGACACCTCAACAGCCTCATCGGCACGCGCGAAACGCTCCGCCTCGCCATCGGCGACAACGGCGAACTCGTGTTCCGTCAACACGAGACAATCAGTTTGCAACAGCAGTGGAACAGCTACGCCATTGGCCGCTCCGGTTCGACGAAGCTCTCGCTCGACACCTATCTCGGCCTCTACACGGCGTTCATCAACCCCACGCTCACCTATTTGCCCAACGGCGCCGCCACCCGCCCCGCCACTGCGCGCATCCCCCTGCGCTGATCGGGAGCCACTCCTTATTATATATATAGACAATCCCCGCCATGTCCTTCGAGACAGGCGGGGATTGTTTTGCGTTCAGGCCGCAGCGCGGCCATCAGCGGTGGCGATCAGAATTCGTCGTTGGCATAGAGCGAATCGAAGACCGAAAGGCGGTAGTCGAAAAGTTCCTCGTCACGGAAGAAACGCTTCAGTTCCACTTCCGCGGCCTCAAGACAGTCGCTGGCGTGCACGATGTTCTCTTGGAACGACATGCTGAAATCGCCGCGAATCGTGCCGGCCGGTGCCTTGCGTCCCGTAGTCGGGCCCGTGATGGTGCGCACCGCTTCCACAGCGCCCACGCCCTCGAGGGCAATCGCCACAACGGGGCAAACCATCATGCTGTCTTTCACGCGTTGGAAAAACTCTTTGCCCGACAAGTGGGCATAGTGTTCGGACAAGAGGGCATCGTCCAACTGCATCATTTTGAGTCCGCACACGCGGAGACCTTTTTTCTCAAAGCGGGCGAGGACTTCGCCCATCAAGGCGCGTTGTACCGTGCAAGGTTTGAGGAGAACGAGTGTTTTTTCAAGTGCCATATCTGTAGAATGTTTTGAAGAGGTGAATACAAAAAGAGGAAAACCGCCGAGGGTTCTCGCCGCTAAGATATACATTCTCTCCGTGATGGCCAAACCTGTGCCCGCTTTTGTCGTGCTCGCCGCGGCAGTGGCGAAAAAAAGTGCCGCCCGTTCCAATTCATTGCGAACCGAAACGGGCGGACAACCCAATAAAAAATGACATCCTACGCCGTTCGCGCGAGCGAATCGGCACAAGGAGTTTTTACTTGCTGCACTCTTGCTTGAGCGTAGCCACGAGCATCCAAACGAGCTTCTCTTGCTCGCGGAGCCAGTCGCTCACCATGGCGCAGGTAGCCTCATCGCCGGCTTCTTGTGCGGCAGCCAACACCACGCGCTCCTGGGCGATGAGTTGTTTTTCGGTTTCGAGCACCTGAGTCAAGGCGCTTTGACCGCAATGGGTCACTTCGGCTTCCTTCACCTGCGAAACTTTGAGGTATTCGCTGTAGCGGTGTTCAGGCGTTTCGCCGAGTTGGAGGAGGCGTTCTGCGATGTCGTCGGCCTTCGTGGCGATGCCGTCATAGAGACGTTCGAACTCAACGTGGAGATTGTAGAAATTCGTGCCTTGCACGTTCCAGTGGAAGTCGCGGAGGTTGGTGTAGTACACTTGTACGTCGGCGAGAAGCTGACGAAGTGCGGAAACGACGGGTTGCACCTTTTGTGCATCCAGGAGGGTGTAGTTGAGTGTGCTCATTGTTTTGCTATGTTTATAGAGTTCTGTTATATACATTATTTTGATTACGGGTGGAAAACGTCATTCACCGCAGTTGGTGGTCGAGGTGTTCTTCCGTTTTTGATAGTGCAAAGGTAAGGGCTTTCGTCGCGAAGAGCAACAGATAGGCTCTACTTTAACATAGGCAGAATCTATAACTCCACCTATCGAAAAGAGTATCAGCGTTTTGCGCAGAAAAATTTTCTCCGACAAAACGCTGATTTAACGGGATCTGCAGCGCAAAGTCGCGGCATTGCTACGATTTAGCGACGCTTGGCACCACGGGCCGCGCGAGAACGTGCGGCGGCACCGGCCTTGGCAGCGCGCACGGCACGGGGACGTGCCTCCACCTCTGCGGCATGGCGTACGGGACGCAGGCGAGCGGCACCGGCAGCGTGCGCACGATGGGGCGCAACAGGCTGGGCTCCGCGCAACGGACGGCGGGCAGCGGGACGCGTTGCGGCGGCGGCAGCATGAGTAGCGCCCTTGGCGGGACGCACGGCGGCACGACGCGGCGCACGAGCCGCATAGGTTTCCTCGTAGTAGCCGTCTTTGTCGTCATACGATTCGACCGGCTCGTCCTTGGCGGCGGCCACGTTGGCGGCAGGCGCTGCGGTGTGGAGGATTTCCACGCCGCAACCGCGAACGATGCGATCCACCAGGAGGGGCGAATAAGCGTGAACGATGCCGTCGGCTTGGATGATGCGCACGGGTTGTCCCGCGGTCACTTCGAGCACAATGCCTTTTTCGGCGCGACCGTTGGTGAAGAGCACCACATCGGTGAGTTCCGTTTCGGTGAGCACGGCCGTTTCGCCGGCAGCACCGTATTGATTGACTTGCTGCGCGCGAGCCCCTCCGGCGAAGAGGGCGAGGCCGAGCGCAAGGCCGAATATCTTTTTCATTGTCGTTGAGCGATAAAGGGATGAAGCGTCGGGCGCATTAGAATTGATAGCCGAGACGCAGGGTAAATTCGGGTTGGTTGTGCCAGCCGACGCCGGGAATCACACGTTTGCCGTACGATCCGTCGGGTGCCACTTTGCCGGCATTGGGAATGATCGACTTGCTGACTTGATGATAGACACCACCCACGCCAAACGTCCACTTGCGATAGCGCACACCGAGTTGTGCACCGGCGTAGACGGCCATTTCGGGGTAGTTCTTCTTGTCGCTCATCGTGTTCACCGTGTAGCCGGCGCGCAGGTCGAGGAAGGGCGTAAATTTGCCCTGGAGCGGATAGTCGAAGCGCGCCAAAAGCATGGGCGTGATGGGGAGAATCTCCGTGCGGTCGTAGCGTTGCACGGTGGCACCCACACCCACATAGAGCAAACGGCTCACGCGCGTGCCGACGGTGAGGGAAAATTCAGGATTCATCTCCCCCACGAGGTGGTGCTTCTGTTCCAATCCGTAGCCCATACCCAATTCGGCGGTGAAACCGAGGCGCATTTTGCGCGACTTGGTGTTTTCGACGGGGGCATCGGCCTTTTTGTTTTTGTCGATGAGGATGCGTTCCACCTCATCCCATTTGTAAGTGAAGACCTGCCCGTGCACATTGCGGAGTTTCACGGGGGTTTCGAGGCTGCGTTCGAGCACCGTGCCCTGCACCTTCTGTCCGTTTTTGAGCACGATCACGTCGCGTGCGGCAGCGATGGCCTTTGCGCTCGGACGGCGCTCCACGCGCTCCACGTCCACGGCGCGATAGTAGAAGATGGTGCCGTCGGGCATTTCGATCTGCACGCCGTTGTCGTTCGATTCGAGCACCTTGCACTTGAGCGTGCGGCCGCTTTTGAGCACCACATAGTCGTAGGCATACTGATTGGCGGCGGCATCGGGCAGGATTTCGCTCTCACCGGCAGCGGGCTTCGCCACCGCGGGGGCTTCGGTCTTGGGAGTTGCGTGCACTTCGGTCTTTGTCTCGACGGGCGCTGCGGTTTGGCTTTCGGCGGCTCCGCGCACGGGGGTCACAGCGGGCTTGCCGCGCTCCACACGCGTCACCTCTTCGGGGCGATACACGCGCACTTTGGCGTCGGCCAAAAGCACTTTGACGGGATGTCCGGGCACATAAGTGATGATGCGGCACTTGGCGCTCATACCGTCGCGCAAGACGATGAGATCGGGCAAGTCGCGATCGGTGACGATGCTACCCATCGGGCTACCGTAGGCGCTTTGGGCGGTGGTTTGCGCCGATAGGCCGGCGAAACTCAGGCTGGCCGCCAGCGCGAGGAGATAAATACGTTTCATATCGTGATGAAATGGGGAAGTTTTTTTGACACTTTTGTGCAGCGACCACGGGTCGCCGCACGGCAAAGTTAGCGTTATTTTCAATATCGGTCAAGCCGATGGGCGAAATATCGCTATTCGGCGGGCGAAAAAACGCTTTTTCCCGCTTTCGGCAGCCTACGGAGGCGAAAAAGTCCCCGTGTTTTTCGAAAAACACGGGGATATTTTTTTGGAAAAGGTGTGAAGCTTAAATCAAATAGCAAAAGGATTGCGGCGGAACTTTTCCGGGAAAGGCCTCTGTTAACTTCGTGGGGTTTTCATAAGGCAAAAAGCTCTTGATGCGAATGGCGTATGCTTTTTCTCGTTTGTCAAAGTATCGGTCAAAGAATTCACGCGTGATGCCTGCACTGTCGTGTGTGTGCTGCCAAAGGATTTCGGGGGTCTCGCATAGAATTTCGTCGACCTTGAATTCTCCGACGACTCTACACACCGGGCTTGAGGCGTATACCACGATGGTATCTATATCGGTTCGCTTGTATATGGCCTTTCTGAATTCATATCGTTTCGTCCCTTTGATGATTTGCTCCACGAATTGGGGCTTAATGGACAATAAAACCTTCATGAGCTCCGGATTGTTGAATGATGAAATTAAATTGTTTGTCGTCAATTGGGAGCAGTCCCCAATAACTTCCAGCGTCGAAATGCGCTTCTTCGATGAGTCGGCCGCGAGTAAGGCGCTGCGGCAAAGCAAAGTTGTAAGTCATCTTGATAACCACGGCGTTTCTGTGATCCTCGTAGAGTGCTTTTAGCTCTGTGGGGGTGAAAATACTGCGTTGGCCGACATAGTCTTCAAACTCTCGGGCGTCCGCGAATGTGCTACTGCTTCTCACCTCCTCGATTTGACACACAGATGAAACCACTGCTCGGTAATGCGCCGGCCCCATGTGGTCGCTTGTGCGATAAATCACGACGATGTCTCCTCTTTGCAGCTCGTCGGCTCCTCGCATAAAACAGATGTAGATCTTGTGAATGCCGTTGGTCGTTGAGTTGTCTTTGATCAGTGTGGCGGCGTTGTTGCGCTCGTTGTTGAGAATCGAATCAGGAAAGAGGCGTGTGTGGTATTCCGGCTTGACGGACAAAAGGAATTTTCGGCGTCCCTGCGTCTTGAGGATGGGATAAGTGTGCAGCAACTCTTCGCTTTGCTCGTCGAGGTTTTTCATCAGCACGTCTTCTTCTCCTTTCTTGGCCACTTTCACGAAGCCGTATCGTGTGAGCAACGCGACGAGCGATGTGTGTTTGGGAAAGACCGTCACGTAAATTTCTCTGCAGCTTCTGAGCACAGCCGCGTCTGTAATCTTCTTTATGAATCTCTCTCCGAGTTTCGTTCCGTGTGCATTGATTTTCAGTGTTCCGACTTTGAGACGTCGTTTCGATTGCATGGGCGGTTCTACGTCGTCGACCACTCCTTCTTCAACTTTCAGGAACAAGAAAGCCTGAAGTGTTCCGTCCTCGCCGTGCATGACAAAGGCGTTCGCTCCTTCTTGCGCTTTCCTTTCGAACCAGTCTTCAAAACCTTGGTAGTCTTTTCGCAGTGTGTCGAAAAAAGGGTCTTTGACGTCGATCTGCGCGAAAGGTTTCCAACCGTCAAGCGGGTCTGATGTCTTCATATCGTCGTTCCTTTTTGACAAAGTTAGTGATTTCAGCCGTTGTGTCCGTTGCCTTGTGTCTGCTTTGTTGTTATTTCTCTCTGTTTTGACGGTGAATGTCACAAAAAAAGTCCCCTGCTTCTTCGAGAAACAGGGGATGTTTTCGAGAAAAGTGGGGGACTTTTTGGGAAAAGCGCACCACTTTTGCGCAAAAGTGGCGCCGTTGGGTGCGACGGTCGTGCACGGCGGCTCGTCGCTGCCCGCTTTGCGCTTAGCGGATGGAGAGGGCGAATCCGCCGCCCGCACCGGCCACCAGGTCCTTGAGCACGGTGTTGCGATCCACGGTCAGGGTCTTGATCACATAGGCCTCGGGGCGCTTGTTCCACGCGGTGCCGGGCGCATCGGCGTAGAGCGTGGCGGTATAGGTGCGGCCGGGCGTGAGGAAGTCGAGGCGGAGATCGGTTTTGTAGCCGTTGTCGCCCGCGGTGCAGCCCACAAACCACTCATCTTTGCCCTTGGCCTTGCGCGCCGTGAGAACGTATTCACCGGGCTCGGCGGCCAGATAGAGACTCTTGTCCCAATCGAGCGCCACGTCTTTGATGAACTGGAACGCATCGGGGCGTGCCTCGTAGTGCTCGATGACATCGGCGGCCATTTGCAGGGGACTGTAGAGCGTGACGTAGAGCGCCAACTGGCGAGCCAAGGTGGAACGCACGCGACTCTTGTTCTTCGGGTTCATCTGCTTCATGTCCATGACAAAGATGCCCGGGGTATAGTCCATCGGTCCACCGATGCAGCGGGTGAAGGGGAGGATGGTAGTGTGATTGACGGGGTTGCCGCCGAACGCCTCGTACTCTGTGCCGCGCGCACTCTCGTTGCCGATGAGGTTGGGGTAGGTTCTGCACAGACCGGTGGGGCGGGTGGCCTCGTGGGCGTTGACCATGATGTGGTAGTCGGCGGCCTTCTTCACGGCATAGAGGTAGTGGTTGTTCAACCACTGGCCGTAGTGATGCTCTCCGCGGGGGATGATGTCGCCCACATAGCCACTCTTGACGGCGTCGTAGCCGTTGTCGACCATAAAGCGGTAGGCGGCATCGAGATGTCGCTCATAGTTGCGCACCGACGAGGAGGTTTCGTGGTGCATAATGAGCTTCACGCCGCGCGCCTTGGCATATTCGTGGAGTTCCTTGACGTTGAAGTCGGGATAGGGGGTGACGAAGTCGAAAACATAGTCCTTTTGGTTGCCGAACCAGTCTTCCCAACCTTCGTTCCATCCCTCGACGAGCACGGCGTCGAGTCCGTTTTTGGCGGCAAAGTCGATGTATCGCTTCACGTTGGCGGTGTTGGCCGAGTGTTTGGGCGAAGCGGGGAGTTTGGAGTAGTCGGTTTCGCCGAGTTTCACGGTGCTCACGGCGTCGGTGTAGGCCCATTGTCCGCGTCCGGTGATCATATCCCACCACACGCCCACGTATTTCACGGGGTGAATCCACGAGGTGTCGTCGATTTTGGAGGGTTCGTTGAGGTTGAGGGTGATGCGGCTAGCGAGAATGTCGGTGGCTTTTCGCCCCACGATGACGGTTCGCCACGGCGAATTGGTGGGCGTTTGCAGGTAGCCCTTGTCGCCGCGCGCATCGGGGGTGAGGTGGCTCACGAAGGTATTGTTGTGCTCATCGTAGGTGAGGTGCATGGTGGGATAGTCCACACAGGCGGCCTCGTGGAGGTTGACATACAGGCCATCGTCGGTGCGCATTTGCAGCGCGGTCTGCACGGTGGTGGGGCCGGCCGGCGTACTGGACGAGGTGGCCTGGATGGCCTTTTTCATCTGTCCGCGAATGCCGGAGAGTTTCGTCTGCTGGTATTCGAACTCTTGGGTGTCGTAGTCGCCGGCCACCCACCAGGCGGTGTGGTCGCCCGTCATGGCAAATTCGGTCAACTCGTCGGCCACGACGAAGTAGGTGAGTTTTTTCTGATCGGGGAACTCATAGCGGAAACCAAGTCCGTCGTCGAAAAGACGGAAGCGGACGTTCATGAACCGATCGTTCTTCGACTGTTTGAGACACACGAGCAGTTCGTTGTAGTGGTTGCGGATGCTGCTCTCCTCGCCCAGCACGGGTTGCCAAGTCTCGTCGAAGCTGTTGTTTTCGTAGCGCAGCAGTTGGAAACCGCTGAAGCAGTCTGCGCGACGTTGGGCTTTTTTGTCGTCGGTGGTCGAGGACTTGACTTCCGAAAAGTCGTTTTTCTCGCCGTTGTCGGCCTTGAATTTGTAGCCGAGATGGGAGGGTGCGATGACGGTTCGGCCGTCGACGGTGAGGGTATAGGTGGGTCGTCCCCCGTCGATGCGGAAGTCGAGTTTCAACTTGCCGTCGGGCGAAGTAACCTGCTGCGCTGCGGTCGCGAGGGCGAGGAGCGCGAAAGCGGAGGTGAGGAAAATTTTCTTCATGGAGTGGGGCTATATAAGTTGTGTCGATGGACACCTATAATAATAAGGCGTGATGTCGGGCGCGAGGGGCATGTTTTCGCCGAACGCGGGGCGGTGGGCGATCGATCGGGCGCGAGGTCGTGATTTTGCACGCGCCTTTCGAGCCGGCGCCCCAAAAGTTGAGGACTTTTTCGCACACAAAGATAATCATTCGGACTACTTGTGCGCATTGCGCACGAAAAAAGCGCGCCGCAGTTTGCATATTTCAGCCATTCGAGGGCGCTATTTTGTTTTTATTACACGCATTGTGTGCAAAACGCGTCATCTTGGGCTCTCCTCTCGCGGGCAACGGCGAGAAAGTTTGGCGAACATGGGGGCAACTCCGCGCAGCTCTGCGGAAGAACGACTGCGCTTGACATGACGGCGCGGCGATGTTTTGCGCTCAACCGCCTTTTTTGCGCACGACGAATAAAAAGAAAATTCGCACTACCTAACAAATATACCCCCAACACCGCGCATAAACCAAAACTATTCACTTTCTTTGCAAAAGAAAATTACAGTACCGACTATTCTGTCCGCAGAGTAGGTTTAATATCCTCGTCAAAAAAACAGTATTATGGAAGGTTTACTCACTATCTTCGGCATCCTTGCCGTCATCGTGCAACTCATCGTTTTGTATCTCTTCGTGCGCACCGCCAACGACCTGCATTTTTTGCGCAAAGAGTTTGAGAAACTCAAATGCATCCACCGTTTGGGCGAATATAGTCTCGCTAAAGGAGAACGCATCTACCAGCCCGGCGAAAAACTCTACTGCGAAGAGTTGGAAACTTCGGTAACCATCGTGGGAGTTTCCAATAAGGGGAACTATATCTGCGAATACTATACAGCCGAAGACACATACTACGCGAAAAAAGCTTTTATCTCTGGCGACAAACTCTCTGAACTCCCGAAAGAAGAAGCCTATAGTTCCTCTTTTATTCCCCTTTTTCTGAGCAAAACCTCATGAAGTTTGCCCCTCGATGGGACGAACCGATGCACAAAAACGGCCAAACCGCCGACGGACACACAGGGTGTCGGTCGGCGGTTTGGCCGTTAATGGATAGGAGTCGGCGCGCTGTTGCGGCGCATTGCGGTGGGCGGCACCGCCATCGAGCGACGACGCGCGGCGGGGCTTAGGCTTTCAGGCCGTTGTGGGCAATGAGCCACTCGGCAATCTGCACAGCGTTGAGCGCAGCGCCCTTTTTGATCTGGTCGCTCACCAACCAGAAGGTCATTCCGTTGGGGTTGGCGAGATCTTTGCGGATGCGGCCGACGTAAACATCGTCGCAACCGGCCAAGAAGAGGGGCATGGGATAGCGGCGCTCGGCGGGATTGTCGTCGAGGGTGAGGCCTTCGCCCTCGGAGATGGCACGGCTCACTTCTTCGACCGTGAGCTCACGCTCGGTCTCCACCCAAATGGCTTCGGAGTGGCTGCGCATCACCGGAACACGCACGCAAGTGGCGCTCACGGCGATGTCGGAGTGCATGATCTTGCGCGTTTCGTTGTACATCTTCATCTCTTCCTTCGTGTATCCGTTGTCGGTGAAGACATCGATCTGGGGAATGACGTTATAGGCGAGCTGATAGGCGAACTTCTCGACGTGGGGCGTTTCGCCGGCGGCGAGTGAGCGGTGCTGCGCCTCGAGTTCGTCCATGGCGGCCTGGCCTGCGCCGGAAGCGGCCTGATAGCTGGCCACGTGCACGCGGCGAATGTGGCTCAACCGCTCGATGGCTTGGAGCGCAACGACCATCATGATGGTGGTACAGTTGGGGTTGGCGATGATGCCGCGCGGACGATTGAGTGCATCTGCGGCGTTGCATTCTGGAACGACGAGAGGCACGTCCTCATCCATGCGGAAAGCGCTGGTGTTGTCGATCATCACGGCGCCGTAGCGGGTGATGTCTTCGGCGAAGTCGCGCGAGATGCCGGCGCCGGCGCTGGTGAAGGCGATGTCGATGTCGCGGAAGTCGTCGGTGTCGTGGCGGAGTTCGCGCACCGTCACGTCGCGATCGCCGAAACGATAGACTTTGCCGGCGCTACGTTTCGAACCGAAGAGGCGAAGTTCGTCGATGGGAAACTTGCGTTCGGCCAGTACGCGGAGAAACTCTTGGCCTACGGCACCGCTGGCGCCTACAATGGCTACGTTCATAGGTTTGTCATAAAGATTTCGCCGACGAGATGCGGCGCGAAAAGGGCTTGCGTCGGGCAACTCGTCGGAAGAATGAGTGAATAGGTGTCTGCAAAAGTATCGATAAATCCCGTATTTCGCGCGCGGTATGCCATTTTTTTTGTTACTTTGCCACTCGAACGTCCCGATTTCGGGCATTTATCTTGCGCACATGTCGTTTATTCCGCTTCCCATCACCGATCCGACGTGGATATTCTTCGTGGTGTTGGGTGTGATTCTCTTCACGCCCATGCTCCTCGAACGCCTTCGTATTCCCTCCATTGTGGGGTTGATTGTGGTCGGCGTGGTGATCGGACCGCACGGTGTGCACCTGCTCAACCGCGACGCCAGTTTTGAGATCTTCGGCAAGGTGGGTCTTTATTATATTATGTTCATGGCGTCGCTCGGCATGAACCTTACGGACGTGATGCGCCACCGTTATGTGGCGCTCTCCTTTGGTCTCATCTCGTTCGCCCTGCCTTTTGCCCTCGGACTGGGGGTGAACGTGTGGGCGCTGGGCATGAGTCTGCCGGCCGGCGTGCTGGTCGCGTCGATGTATGCCGCCCACACGCTACTAACCTACCCGGTGGTGATGAGATGGGGCTTGTCTAAGCACCGATCGGTGGGCATTGCGGTGGGCGCCACCATCATTACGAACATTCTCACGCTCTTGGTGCTCGCCATTGTGGGCGGTGCCTACAAACCCGACGGCGAAGGCTTCAACTTCCTGCTACTCGGTGCGCGACTGTTGGCACTGAGTGCGGGCATCGTGGTGGTGTTCCCGTGGATCTGTCGGCGCTTTTTCCGGCGTTTTGACGACAATGTGGTGCAATACATCTTCGTGTTGACGCTCGTTTTCCTCGGCGCAGGCTTGATGGAATGGGTAGGTATGGAAGGCATCTTGGGCGCATTCTTGGTCGGACTGGCACTCAACCGCGAAATTCCTCCCGCCGGACCGCTGATGAACCACATCGATTTCGTGGGCAACGCCCTCTTTGTACCGTATTTCCTCATCGGCGTGGGCATGATCATCAATGTCCAGGCGATGGCTTCGGACTATAGTATATTTGTCACCGCCGGCGTGATGATTGTCACGGGCGCAACGGGCAAAATCCTCGCCGCCCACGGCATTCGCCTCATGGGTTTCAGCGCCGGCGAGGCGCAACTCGTGTCGGGTCTCTCCACTGCGCGCGCCGCCGCCACGTTGGCCATCGCGCTTGTGGGCTATGAGATCATACTCCCCGACGGCTCGCACCTACTGGGCGACGACATCATCAACGCCTCCATGTTTTTGATCCTCGGTTCGTGCATTGTGGCCTCAACCCTCACCGATCGTGCGGCGCGGAAGATCGTGCTTTCGGGCGAAGCGGCGCAAGAAGACGCGTCGGCCGACAAGGATTCGATCATTGTCGCACTGAGCTACCCAAACATGCTCATTCCGCTGACGAACATGGCGCTGATGTTGCGCACACCGAGCGCAACGGCGCAACTCACCGCCGTGACAGTCGTGCTCGATGACGACGCCGAACGCCGCATAGAAGCGCGCCGCGGACTGGACTACGCCGCCAAGATGGCCGCTGCTGTGGGGGTGCGCATGCAAACTCACTGCCGCCGATCGGTCAACGCCGTGACGGGCATCACACACACCGCCGGCGAACACGAAGCCACCGACATTCTCATCGGACTCCACAGCAAAAAGCACATCGGCGAAACCTTCTATGGCAAATTTGCCACCGACTTGATCGCTTCGGCCGCACAACAAATCATGATTTATCGGCCGTTGGTGCCCATTCACTCCCTGCGGCGCTTACACATCATCGTGCCTCGACGCGGAGAGTTCGACCCGGGTTTGAAACACTGGTGCCGGCGCATCGCCACCTTGGCAGAACAAACCGCTTGTCGGCTTTCTGTCTACGGCGAACAGAGCACTTTACGCGCCGTCGAAGACATTTGGCAAGCTGATCGCCGCAGCCTTTCGGCCGACTACCACGAGTTGTCGCCCACCGACGGCCTCGCCGCCGTGGCTGCCCGCACCCGTCCCGACCACATGGCCGTGTTTGTGCTCGCTCGCCGCGGTATGCCCTCCTACCACCGCCGTCTTGACGCAATTCCTGGGCAACTCGAGCGCTATTTCTCTGCCCGCAGTTGGATGCTCATCGTCCCTGCGCGCTCCGGTGCCACGTCTTCGTCGGGCGACGGCCGCAATGCCCTCACCCTCCCCGACCTTTAAGTCGAAAGTCGGGTCACTCGCGGCCAAGCGTGCCGACCTTCAAGCCGAAAGGCCGCTCTGCCCGGCGCAAACGTGCCCACTTTTTCCCACTCCTCCACGCCTAAAAACTCCCTCCCATGTCCATTCTCTCCATTCGCGACATCCATAAATCATTTGGCACGCTCGAAGTGCTGAAAGGCATCGACACCGACATCGCCCGCGGCGAGATGGTGAGCATAGTCGGCGCTTCCGGCGCCGGAAAAACCACCTTGCTCCAAGTCATGGGCACCTTGTTGCGCCCCGACGCGGGAACGATCACGCTGGGCGACACCGATGTGACGCGCCTCTCGGACACTGCGCTCTCGCGCTTCCGCAATCGCCACATTGGCTTCATCTTTCAGTTCCACCAGCTCTTGCCCGAGTTCACCGCCCTCGAGAATGTGATGCTTCCCGCGCTGATTGCCGGCGAAAGCAAGCGCGCCGCCACGGCACGCGCCGCCGAGTTGCTCGAATTCATGGGACTTTCGGCACGCGCCGAACACAAACCCGCCGAACTCTCGGGCGGCGAACAGCAACGTGTGGCCGCCGCGCGCGCCCTCACCAACCGCCCCGATATTGTCTTCGCCGATGAGCCCACCGGTTCGCTCGATACGCACAACCGCTCGGAACTTCAAGCCCTTTTCTTCCGCCTACGTGAGGAATTGGGGCAAACTTTCGTCATCGTGACCCACGACGAGCAATTTGCCGCGCAGACCGATCGTTGCATTCGTCTCGCAGACGGCCGCGTGGTGGAGTAAAAACACACACGCAGTGGAGGAAAAACGCGCGCCCCGCGAAGTGAAAACTGCCCCGCTTCCCCCTTTTGCGCTCCACACTGCACAATCTGTGGAGCAGTTCGCCCCCCTCTCGGCGAAAAAACCGCACAAAGTACACCGACTCTTCGAAAAGAGGCGGTGTTTTTTTGTAACTTTGCCGCGGCTTTTGGCCACCCCCCAATTCATTTCCCCCCAACCCCCAAAAGCGTGTCGCCCACTTTGCGCGACACTCCCCGGCATCAACACATGAGCACACTCCGTTTCAAAGTCGTGGAAGAGGCTTTCAAAAAACGCCCCGTCCCCGTGACCGCACCGGCCGAACGTCCTTCGGCGTATTACGCCACCTACGTTTTCAACCAAGAGAAGATGCGCAAGTATCTTCCCCTCGAAGTCTATCAGCGCTACGCCGAAACCCTCGACACCGGACGCCCTCTTGATATGCACACCGCCAATGCCATCGCACAAGGCATGAAGCAGTGGGCCATCGAGATGGGCGTCACGCATTATACACACTGGTTCCAACCCCTCACCGAGGGCACGGCTGAGAAACACGACGCCTTCGTGGAGCACGACGGCAAGGGCGGCATGATCGAAGACTTCGCCGGTAAACTCCTTGTGCAACAAGAGCCCGATGCCTCCTCGTTCCCCAACGGCGGCATCCGCTCCACCTTCGAAGCCCGCGGCTACTCTGCGTGGGATCCCGCCAGCCCCGTCTTCATCATCGACGACACGCTGATGATTCCCACCGTCTTCATCAGCTACACCGGCGAAGCCCTCGACTACAAAGCCCCGCTCAAAAAGTCGATCGCCGCAGTGAACCGCGCCGCCGAAGCCGTTTGTGCCTACTTCTACGACCAACCCGTGCGCGTACACACCAACCTCGGTTGGGAACAAGAGTACTTCCTCGTCGACGAAGGCCTCTACGCCGCGCGCCCCGACCTCTTGCTCACCGGACGCACCCTCATGGGGCACGACAGCGCCAAGAATCAGCAGATGGAAGACCACTATTTCGGTGCCATCCCCGAGCGCGTGGCCGAATTCATGCGCGATCTCGAAATACAAGCCCTCCGTCTCGGCATTCCCTGCAAGACGCGTCACAACGAAGTGGCCCCCAACCAGTTTGAGCTCGCCCCCATCTACGAAGAGTGCAACTTGGCGGTCGATCACAACATGTTGCTCGTCTCGCTCATGCGCAAAATCGCCCGCAAGCACGGCTTCCGCTGCTTGCTCCACGAGAAACCCTTCGCCGGCATCAACGGCAGCGGCAAACACTGCAACTGGTCGCTCTGCACCGACAGCGGCGTCATACTTCACGCCCCCGGTCGCTCCGAAAGCGACACCCTCCGCTTCCTCACCTTTGTGGTCGCCACGCTCATGGGCGTCTATCGCCACAACGGCCTGTTGAAAGCCAGCATCATGAGCGCCGGCAACTCCCACCGCCTCGGCGGCCACGAAGCGCCCCCCGCCATCATCTCCTCCTTCCTCGGCACGCAAATCAGCGAACTCCTCGACCGCGTCGCACAGTCCGACAGCGCCCTCGCCCCCATGGCCGGCAAACAAGGCGTTCAGCTCGACATCCCGCAGATTCCCGAGTTGCTCATCGACAACACCGACCGCAACCGCACCTCGCCCTTCGCCTTCACCGGCAACCGCTTCGAGTTCCGCGCCGCCGGTTCGTCGGCCAACTGCGCCAGCGCCCTCATTGTGCTCAACACCGCCGTGGCCGAAGCCCTCACCGACTTCAAGGTGCGCGTCGACGCCCTCATCGCCCAAGGCAAAACCACCGAAGAAGCGCTGCTCACCGTGCTGCGCGACGACATTCGCACCTGCCGTCCCATCCATTTCGACGGCAACGGCTACAGCGAAGAGTGGAAGGCCGAAGCCGCCCGCCGCGGACTCGACTGCGAAACCAGCTGCCCGGTGGTCTACGATCGCTACACCGACGAAGCCTCGGTGCGCATGTTCGAAAGCATGCACGTCATGACGCGCAACGAACTCGCCGCTCGCAACGAGATCAAGCGCGAGATCTACTACAAAAAGATCCAAATCGAGAGCCGCGTGCTCGGCGATCTGTGCATGAACCACATCATTCCCGTCGCCACCAAGTACCAAAGTGTGCTCGTCGACAACGTGAGTAAGATCATCTCCGCCTTCCCGGCCGAGAAAGCCGCGCAGCTCAGTGCCTACAACGTCACGCTCATCGAAAAAATCAACCACCACACCGATTTCATCGTCAACGCCGTCGAAGCCATGGTCGAGAAGCGCAAGGAAGTGAACCGCCTCACCGACATTCGCGCCATCTCCGTGGCCTATCACGACGAGGTCGAGCCTTTCTTGCGCGACATTCGCTACCACATCGACAAACTCGAGCTCATCGTCGAGGATGAAATGTGGACCCTCCCCAAATATCGCGAACTCCTCTTCATCCGCTGATCGAAAACCGCCCCGCAACGGCGCCCACCGCTCCCTTTCATCGCGGGGCATCCGATCTACTCTGAAAAAGCCCCCAACTTTTCGCCGAAAGTTGGGGGCTTTTGCTCGAAACTCCGCCGTTTTTTTCAAAAACTCCACTGAAAAAATGAACGGCTCCGCCATGCCGGCCGACAACTCGGCGACAAAATCACTGATGCCGAGCGCCCTTTTCCGAGAAATCACCGCCATTGCTTGTTTACCTCAAACCATCTCCTTATTTTTGCAAATAGAGCTATCGAACGAGACGCCGCTTGCCCAAAAGGCTGCACCGTCTTTTCGGCTCAACCCACATTTTCGTTTCCCCTTTCCTACCCTTTCACCATGAAACCGCTCTTTCAATTCGGACTTGCCTGCATTGTCCTCATCCTATTGGCTTTGAGTTCCTGTTCTGCGCCGGCAGAAGAGGAACAAGTGCATTACCTGCCGTTTCGCGAAACCGCCGACGGGAAATGGGGGATGATGGCGACGGACGGCAAGGTGTTGTTCAGCGCAAAATTCGCAAACGCCCCCACCGTCGTGTACGACGATCGCTTTTTCGTGTACAACGACAAAGGGCTTCTCGAAATGTACACCGCCGAAGCCGAACCCCGAAAAATCGGAGGCGAATACCTCACCGCCGGCCACTTCCATAAGGGGCGCGCCCTCGTGGCCGAACCCGGCCAAGCCGTCAAGATCATCGACACCGACGGCAACACCGTTCGGCTACTCGACAAGATTCAGAACAAAATCATCAGCAAAGTGTCGACCTTCGAGCACGGGTATGCCCTATTCCAAACGGTCGACTATCTTTGCGGCGCCGTAGACCTCGACGGCAACAGTGTGATCTCGCCCAACTACGCCATGTTGGTGGCGGGCAACGGCATTTTTCTCGCCGTGCCCTCGCAATATAGCCAAGCCGTCGAACAAGGCGATCTCAAAACAGTGACGTTTTGCGTACTCGACACCGACGAAAAAGTGCTGGCTCAAATTCCTGCCCGCAATTACAACGACATTCAGCTGCTCGGCGACAAGATCCTCCTCTCCGAAGAGGTCAACCACCGCCTCCTGTGGAGTGTTTTGGACAAAACCGGACAGCGCCTTTTCAAAGGTGACGACCGCATCGAGCGCATCGGCGAACTACGCGGCGAAAACTTCACCTTCCTCAGCAACGAACTTTGGGGCGTGATGAACTTCAAGGGCGAAATCCTCATCCGCCCTCAATATAACGAACTGCGGTTCGACGGCGATCAACAGCTCATCGCCACCGTGGACAAAGATGCAGACTACACGCAAGACCAACTCATCGACTTGCGAAACCAACCTCTGGGCACGGCGAACTATGCCGTCATCTATCCGTTTTCCGACTTCGACGGCGAGCACACCCTCGTCCAGCAACACGACAACACCTTTGCCCTCATCGACCGCAAAGGGCAAGTGCTCAACAACTTGCCCAACATGGTGGAGGTCGAAATGAACAGCGGCGATGACAACATAGAGAGCAATGCCATTGCTTTTGCCATGTTGATCGACGGATTCGGCATCCGCACCGGCGGTGTCGACGGACTTGAAGTGGGCAACACCGGCGTTTCGGTCATTCAAAAGGTGGGTTACAAGAGACTGGTTGGGCGCGCCGACAGCCTCACCCCCGCCTCCGATCCGTCTTGGTACCACTCGAGCCAAGAACTTGTCTACAAAAAGCGGTTCGCCGATGTGGAGGGACATGTGACCCTCCTATTCGACCGCATGATCAGCCGAGCGGAAAAAGACGGCAGCGGCACAAAATACGTGTGGAACGACGCAAAACTCAAAGTCTGTGCGCTGACTTTCTACAACACCGGCAAAATGGAAGACAATCTATCGGACTTTTTCAACGTCTTGTCCGAAGAATTTGGGCAAAAAGGCAAGCCCCTGAGAAAGAACAAGCAATATACGATCTTTGACATGGGCAATGGTCAGCGCATTATGCTGGATCTGAACCCTCAGCGCCTCTTTATTCTCTGGACCACCGGCGCAATCATTGACCATCTCGACTTCAAAGAAATAGTTTCTTCGGTATCTTCTGAAAACTCCGCGGCCGGGCGCAACACATCCCCGACAGCGGAAACAGAAGAGGAGCAAGATCCAACGATACCTTACAACCACTGAAAGACCGGACACATCGGTCGGCTAAAATCCCTAACCGACAATAAAAAATCGGAGGTGACTGCCCACAAAGCAATCACCTCCGATTTTATTTTTTCACGCACAAAAAAAGAAAGGGCACACCCTACCCGAACAACTCGCGCAGGGCGGCTTCAACACGCGAGACCGGCACGAGTTCGATGCCCTTGAATCGAGAGGCATCGAACGACTTCATGTTCTGTGCCGGGAGGAGGAAACGGCGGAAACCCAACTTCATGGCCTCGGCAATGCGGCGATCAATGCGCGTGACGGGACGAATCTCGCCACTCAATCCGCATTCGCCCGCCATGGCCACATCGCGCTCGATGGGCGTGTCGACATTGCTCGACAACACCGCCGCGATGACGCTCAAATCGATGGCAGGATCGGTCACCCGCAGGCCGCCGGCGATGTTGAGGAAGACATCTTTCGCCCCCAACTTGAAGCCCACGCGCTTTTCGAGCACGGCGAGCAACATATTCAGGCGGCGCAGATCGAAACCGGTGGCCGATCGCTGCGGCGTGCCGTAGGCAGCGGTCGAAACCAAGGCTTGTGTTTCGATCAAGAAGGGACGCACGCCCTCGAGGGCGGCACAAATCGCCACGCCCGAGAGGAGTTCATCATGCTGCGTGAGGAGGAGTTCCGAAGGGTTGTCGACGGGGCGCAGCCCGTTGGCGTTCATTTCGTAAATGCCGAGTTCGGCCGTCGATCCGAAGCGGTTTTTGATGCTGCGGAGGATGCGATAGAAATAATGGCGGTCGCCTTCGAACTGCAACACGCAGTCCACGATGTGTTCCAGCACCTTCGGCCCCGCTATACTGCCCTCTTTGGTGATGTGGCCGATGAGCAACACGGGCACTCCTTGGTCTTTGGCGAATTTCAACAAGGCGGCTGCGCACTCACGGATCTGGGTTACGCTGCCGGGCGAGCTTTCTACCGTCTCGGTGTGCATGGTTTGCACCGAATCGATGATGAGCAATTCGGGATTGACGGTGCGCACCTCCTCGAAGATGCGCTCCATGCGCGTTTCGCAGAGGAGCAGCGGCGAACCGCCGGCGGGTGCGTCGGGCAAGAGGCGGTCGGCGCGCAGTTTGATCTGGCGTTCGCTCTCCTCCCCGCTCACATAGAGGATGCGCCGATCGGACATGCCGAGTACGGTTTGGAGCAAAAGGGTGCTTTTGCCGATGCCCGGTTCGCCGCCCAGGAGGATTAAGCTGCCGGGCACGATGCCTCCGCCGAGCACACGGTTGAGTTCGGCGTCGTGGGTATCGAGTCGCGGTTCCTCGGTGGCGTCAATTTCTGAAAGAGGGATGGGGCGCGCCGTTTCGCGGCGGAGTCCGGCCTGCTGCACGACGGCCGCGCCGCGCGAAGGCGAGACGGGACCGACGGAAAATTCCTTCATCGTGTTCCAATTCCCACACGAAGGGCATTTGCCCACCCACTTCGGGGTGTCGAAGCCGCAGACATCGCAGACGTAAGCGGTTTTTGATTTGGCCATAAGGGTCGTTTTTTCAAAGGAAAAGCACCCACTCCCGCCGCTCACCTCTGGAGAGATGAGCGACGGCAGGGGTGCGGCAAGAAAATCGTGTTACTGCAAACTGCCGAGTTCCTCGCGAATGTTCACCAGTTCTTCGCGAATGGCGCGCAGGCGATCCACCACTTCCGTGGCGCTCGCGGTGGCATTGTAGTTATTGCGGAGGGCTTCGCGCGCCGCCTCGATGCGCAGGCCGCGCACCTTGACGAGGTTATAGACCACGCGCACGGTTTCGATGTCACGCTTGGTGTATTGGCGAATGCCGCGCGCGCCTTTTTTGGGTGCGATCTGCGGAAATTCGCGTTCCCAAAAGCGGAGCAGCGTGTCGTTCACACCGAACATTTCGGCCACTTCGCCGATGGAATAATAGAGTTTGAGGTCTTTGTCAGCTTTGACCGGCATGGGCAGTAAGAAAGTTGAGTGGATAGGTGGAAAACGGGGGAGCGATCAGGGGCGATTGCCCACGATCTTGCGACCGCCTTGGAGCAAAATACCCGCAGGACGGGTTGCACCGGGCAAAAGGCGGCGGCCGTCGAGCGTATAGATCGGCGTCTCTTCGCTACGCGTGGCCGCAGGCACGGCACGAACGCCCGTGGGTACGTAGCCAATGGGGTGCTCGGCGATGTAAGTGGCGCGCTCGCTGAGCCAAGACTTCATCAGTGCGGCGAGAGAAGTGTAGTCGGGGCTGCCTTGCCACCAGCGATTGAAGTCGCGTTCGGCGGCCGGGGCGATCCAAGCGGCATATTCGTCGATATACTTGCAGAGCGAGTCGATGCCACCCTGCTTGGCAAAGCGTTGCGCCAACTCATTGTAAGCGGTGGCCACCTCTTGCGATCCGTGCATGGCGTGTCGGAAGAAGTTGCGCCCGGGGCCATTGGGGCCTTTCCCGTCGAGGAGGTCAAACTGGGGGTTGATCGTGGCAAAGGCGCCGGTGTGCTCGTAACCATAGGCCCAGTCGAAGTCCCAAACGGGGCCGAACACCCACTTGGATTGCGGATCGAAAATGTTGGCGCGCCACACATTGACGCTCTTCGGGTGGCGCAATTCGAGGTTGCCCGTGAGGTCGAACACATAGTAGAACGCGGCGAGCGAAGGCACGTCGACCACCTCGGCGGTGCGCTCGGCAAGCACGGCGCGCGTGAGCTTTTGGATCTCGCTGTTGAGCGTTTCCTGATAGAGGGTGGCCGCCTCTTTGCCGTAATCGGTCACATAGTCTTCGATTTCGGGGGCTTTGAGGTCGACGGGCAACTTGTAAGTGCTGTCGCGCTTGGGGTCGCCGTCGTAAGTGTCCCACTCGAGGAGCGCGGCCTTCGACTCATCGGGCACAACGACGCTGTTGGAGGCCAAATCCACCTGCTCGGTCAGGTTGTAAAGGCCGTGGTAGGAGCCGTTGATGTAGAGTTCCACCGGAATCATGTGGTTGGCATAGCTGGTGCCCACGAGTTGGGCGGTGCGCATGGCGATGGCATTGTTCAACTGCGCATCGCTGAGGAAGTTGGCGAGCAAGACCCAGCTTTTTCCCTTGGCCAAGCCGAAGGGGCTTTGCTTCTTGTCGAACTTAAAGCGGAAGGGCTTTTTGGCCATTTTCCACGTGGTGTTGCCGCGTCCGCGCACCTTGGCCGAATCGGTGATGTTCTTCCCGATCCCTGCGGCCGTGATGGTGATTTGCGCGCGGCGCCACGTTTTTTTACTGCTTTCGAGGTCGGAAAGCTTGATGCCGTCGGCCAATTTGATGTCGATGCGCGGCACTTCTCGCTGTGCCGCTGCGGAAAGTACGGCAAGAAACGAGAAAAACAAGGGGAGAATTCGGGAAAACATGGGGAGTTTTTTTGAAAATGAGTGGAGTTTTCCGCCGCCGTTGCGCGGTGTGGCGTCAAAGGACGGCACGCGCCGTGCGAACCTCGTGAGTTTCGCGCGGCGCGTGCGGCAAATATACACATTGTTGTCTTTTTGACCAAGTTCAGACCTCCAAAGTCCACCAACCTTCCCACGTTTCTTGTGGTGCGGCGCGTTGTATTTCGGGTCGTTGGGGCATTTCGCCGTCAAAATCGACGGAATCGGGAAGCCCGTACCAGGGTTCGACGCAAACAAAGGGGGCGTGCTTGCCGACGGGTTGCCAAATGAGCCACACCGGTGCGGAAGAAGCCACGCGGGCATAGCGCCTCCGCTTGCGATCGAGCACTTCGACGGCCCTTACCTGACGCGCATCGAAGATCAACGCCTCGTGGGCGAAGGTGTCGACGCCGATGGGCACGAGCGCATTGCCCGTTTGGTGAAAGGCCAAGGCGGCGAGCGTTTGCAAATTCTTACTCCATGGGATGGGGGCACGCTCCGATTCGATGCAACCTTGACGACCGGCGCGCAAGAGGTCGCGGGGTGCCCCTTCGAAGCGCAGGAATCCGGCCACGCGCTGCCCCTCGGGCGTCCAATCGCGGAGATTGAGGGCGGGATGGGCGCCGACTTGGAACCACATGGAGCTGTGGTGCGATCGATTGGTCACGCGCAAATCGGTGCGGAGGGTGCGTTCGCGCAAGGTGTAGGTCACTTCGAGCCGATAGGGCCAAGGAAACTGCTTGAATTCCTCGTCGGTGTTCTCGATGGCGAAACGAATGAAATCTTCGCCCTGCTCAACGAACTGCCAATCGCGCCGGCGCACAAAGCCGTGCTTGGGAATTTGGTAACTGCGTCCGTCGAGTCGGCACGTTCCGTTCCACAATCCGCCGGTGATGGGGAAGAGGATGGGAGAACGGCCGTTCCAATAGGTCGCATCTCCGTGCCAGATGATTTCACGTCCGTCGGTCAAATCTACCAGACTTTGGATTTCTGCACCTCGAGCCGAGACTTCGAGCCGGAGGGCGGCATTTTGTAGCGCATACATGGTTCTTTTAGATTTTGGGCGGGTTGAACTTATATATAATGTGTGCGATGCCTTGAAAAAAAGTGCGCGCGCGGGGTGCGGCCGTCAACGTCGACGATAGTCGAGCGGAGAGAGGCCGGTGTAGTTTTTGAAATAGCGCCCCATGAGACTTTGGGAGGGGAAATTGAGGCCGGTGGAGATCTCTTTGATGCTCAAGTCGGTGTTGCGCAGCAGATTCTTGATTTCCATCACCACCAACACGGAAACCCACTGCCCAACGGTGCGGCCACTCACGTTTTTGATGAGCTGTGAGAGGTATTTCGGGGTGAGTTGGAGCTGATCGGCGTACCAATTCACGCTGCGCTGCTCGCCAAAATTGCGAGAGAGGAGCTGCATGAAGCGATAGAAGATATTGAACGTGCGGGTGTTGAAGTTATCGCGTCGCGATCCGCGGCGTTCGAGCAGTTGGCAGAGGTCGAGATAGAAACTCTGCAGGCAGGTTTTGATGACCTCGCGGGCAAAGCAGTGATCGTGGTCAAGCATGCGGGCGTGCAAGGCGCGATAGTCGGCGGCGACGAGCGCTTTTTCCTCTTCGTCGAGCGAAAGCACCGGTTGCTCCATGAGCGAGAGCAGATAGGGCCATAGTTGCGTCATGGACATGAGCGTCTCTTGCACGAACGAGAGGTTCTGAAAGATGGCCTGTGCGGAAAAATCGGGTGAAAACTGGATGTCGCTGAAAGTTTGCTGGCCAAAGGCCAAAAACAAATCGCCGGGCTCGACATGGAAGGTGCGGTCGTTCAACACAAAGTCGGCCTGTCCGGCCGTGCAATAGCCGATAGTGAAAAAAGAGGTCTGCACCGCTTGCATATCAGCGGGCAATGTGGCCAGGTTTTCCACGATGAGCAGTTCGTCGTCGAGCAGTTCCGTTCCCAAGGCGTAGGGGCGCATGTCTTGCAGCGCCACGCTGTGGGGTTCGTGGCGGCGAACAGCAGAAGGAGTAGCCGAGTTGTTCATCACATCGTGGTTTTAGGAGTTAGTACTACCGCAAATGTACAAAGTTTTTGGGGAGTCTCCTTTCTTTTTTCTGAACAAATCGGCAAAAACCGCTCAACTTTTCTATTTCATTGCGATGAAAATGACTATTTTCAACACCCATATTAAAATAGAGACGTGCGCCGAGGAGGGGAGTCCGGTCGATAAAAAAACTCAACGTGGCGAGAAAATTGGCACACGACATATTTTTATCGTATATTTGTAGCCTAAGCCCGCAAGTTGCCCCAAAGAGCGGCACCACACCGCGGCGCTTCACTCTATTCTCCATTACGCAGTTCCCCTTTATGGCTAACGAATATCTCAAAAGTTTCACCGAACAAAAATACGAAGCGGGGTTTGTGACCGACGTCGAGACCGAAATCCTCGAAGCCGGCCTGAACGAAAACATCATCCGCCAAATCAGTCAGAAAAAAGGCGAGCCCGACTGGCTTTTGCAGTTCCGTCTCACGGCTTATCGCCACTGGCTCACGCTCCCCTGCCCCGATTGGGCGTTGGTGCGCCTGCCCGAAATCGACTATCAGGCCATTCACTACTACGCCGACCCGACCAAAAAGAAAAACGAGAAGAAGGAAATCGATCCCGAACTGATGAAGACCTTCGAGAAGCTCGGCATTCCCCTCGAAGAGCGCATGGCGCTGGCCGGCGTGGCCGTCGATGCGGTGATGGACTCGGTGTCCGTGAAGACGACCTTCAAGGAACGCCTGCAAGAGAAGGGCATTATTTTCAGCTCGTTCTCCGAGGCGGTGCGCGAAAACCCAGAGTTGGTGCGCAAATACCTCGGCATGGTCGTGCCTTACACCGACAATTATTTCGCCGCCCTCAACTCGGCCGTGTTCTCCGACGGCTCGTTCGTCTACATCCCCAAGGGCGTGCGCTGCCCCATGGAGCTCTCGACCTATTTCCGCATCAACGCGCGCAACACCGGGCAGTTTGAGCGCACACTCATCGTGTGCGAAGACGGGGGCTACGTGTCTTACCTCGAAGGCTGCACCGCACCGATGCGCGACGAGAACCAACTGCACGCGGCCATCGTCGAAATCGTCGTAGGCGAGGAGGCGGAGGTGAAATACTCCACCGTGCAGAACTGGTATCCCGGCGACGCCGAAGGAAAGGGCGGTGTACTCAACTTAGTCACCAAGCGCGGTCTCGTACGCGGCCGCAACGGACGCCTTTCTTGGACACAAGTCGAAACGGGCTCGGCCATCACGTGGAAATACCCCTCGTGCATTCTCAGCGGCGAGGGTGCGCAGGCCGAATTCTACTCGGTGGCCGTGACAAACAACTTCCAAGAAGCGGACACCGGCACGAAGATGATTCACTTAGCGCCCAACACCAGCTCGACAATCATCTCGAAAGGCATCTCGGCCGGCAAGAGTCAGAACACTTACCGCGGACAAGTGCGCATGTCGTCGCGAGCTCACGGCGCGCGCAACTACTCTTCGTGCGATTCGCTCCTGCTCAGTTCCGAATGCGGTGCACATACCTTCCCCTACATCGACGTGGACAACGACGACAGCGTGGTGGAACACGAAGCCACGACCTCGAAAATTTCGGAAGACCAGCTCCTCTACTGCCGCCAGCGCGGTATTCCGATGGAAGATGCCGTGAATCTCATCGTGGGCGGCTATGCGCGCGACGTGATCAACAAACTTCCGATGGAATTTGCCGTCGAAGCACAGAAATTGCTCGCCGTTTCGCTCGAAGGCAGCGTAGGCTGACCGCGGCGAAGGGCAGCTACATTATATTATATCCCAACCTCAACACAGAACTGACGGAGAGTCGGCACAAACGTGCCGACCCCGCCGGTTTTTTCTTTATCCTCTCGTCTCATGCAACGACTCTTTTTCGCCCTCCTCCTCTTCTGTTGCACACTGGGTGCCGCCGCGCAGTTGCCCGCCACCGTGTTGCGCGATTTAGATGGCCGCGCCGTGCGCACCGACACGCTGTCTAACGCCGGACGCCCCATCATTATCAGCTTTTTCGCCACGTGGTGCAAACCTTGTAACCGCGAACTCTCGGCCATCGCCGACGTTTACGACGAATGGCGCGAAGAAACCGGCGTGCGTCTTATTGCCGTGAGCATCGACGAGGCGCAAAACAGTGAGCGCGTGCGCCCCTTCGTCGACGGTAAGGGCTGGACTTACGACGTACTGCTCGACCCCAACAGCAATTTCCGCCGCGCGCTCAACGTAAACCTCATCCCTCACGTCTTCATCCTCGACGGCAAAGGCAAAATTGCCTATTCGCGCTCGGGATATACCGAAGGCGGCGAGGAAAAACTCATTGAAAAAGTGCGCGAACTCATCGCCAAACCTTGATTTTCGGCCGCTTTTCCATGAAACACCTCCTTTCGCTCCTCGCTTTCCTGCTGGCCTTGCCCCTCGCCGCGCAAGAAGTGGCGAGTACGCCCCCACCTTCGGGCGAAACCCCACCGCTTTCGGCCGAACCCGCCCTGCAAGTGCACGGAAGTCTGCGCACCGACGCGCTTGTTCCCCAATATGACGAGCGCATCGGCACAGATCGCGTCGACAATCGGGTGCTCAGCAACTCCTATCTCGACCTCCGCCTCGCGTTTCGCCGCCGTTATGAGGCAGGACTGCGCGCCGAGTACATGAAACAGCCCCTCCCTGGCTTCGATCCCGCCTTCCGCGGTGCCGGCGTGCCCTATTTTTACGCCACCGCCCGCTTCGATCGCGCCGAAATCACCCTCGGCAGTTACTATGAGCAGTTTGGTTCCGGTCTTGTATTGCGCACTTACGAAGAACCCTCGCTCGGCATCGACAACCACCTCCGCGGCCTGCGCCTCACCGCCCGCCCCTTCGAGGGCGTGCGCCTCAAAGCCCTCGCCGGCCGCCAGCGCAATTATTGGGAAACCGACGCCTCTTATATATATGGTGCCGACGGCGAATGGGATCTCCCCACCCGCCGCGGCAGACTCACCCTCGGCGCGTCGTGGGTCATGCGTCATGAACAGCCCGACGCCTTGAGTCGCATCGACACTGCGGGCTTTTCGCAGACCTTTACCCTCCGTCGCTTTCACCTCGTACAACCCACCAATGTGAGTGCCTTCGATTTACGCGCCGCTTGGCACACCCGCCGCTGGCAGTGGCTGGCCGAATACGCGTGGAAGGGGCAAGATCCCTCATTTGACAACGGTTATACTTACGGACACGGCTCCGCGCTGCTGCTCAGCGGCAGTTGGTCGAAGCGCGGCAAGAGTTTTTTGCTGCAAGTCAAGCGCGCCGAAAACATAAGTTTCCGCGGTCAGCGCAGCGCAGCCCTCTCCGCGTCGACCCTCAACCACCTTCCGCCGTTCGCCGCCCAACCCACCTACGCCCTCACCGCACTCTATCCCTACGCCACGGCCAATGTGCCCGGCGAATGGGCGTTCCGCGCCGAAGCCGCGTGGACTTTGCCCCGGCGCACCGCGTGGGGCGGCCGCTACGGCACCACCTTGCGGCTGCGCGCCGCCCACATTCGTGACCTCGCCCTCAACGACGGGCCGGAAGGCACCGAAGCCATGGGCACCGACGGCCGCCGTGCGCGCAACTTCTGGGCGATGGGCGGCACACGCTACGGCGAATGGGCGTTGGATGCCGAGCGCCGACTGAATCGCGACTTCCGTTTGCACGCCACCCTCATGTCGCAGACCATCGACCGCACCGCCGTCGAAGGACACGGCGGACGCGTCAACACCCTCATCGGCATTCTCGAAGGACAGTGGCAGGCGAATGCCAAAACCGCCCTGCGCGCCGAAGCACAATACCTACATACGCGCCAAGATCAAGGCGATTGGTGGGCGGGCTTGCTCGAATTGAGTCTTTCGTCGCGTTTCATGTTCACCCTCTCCGACCAATTCAACGCCCGCGTCCCCTCTCCCACCCGCGGCACCACCTCGAGCGTGCACTACTGGCAGGCTTTCGCCACCTATACCGACACCCGCCACCGCCTACAACTCGGCTACGGTTCCACGCGCGCCGGTTATAACTGCGCCGGCGGCGTTTGTCGCTACGTACCTGCGCAAAAAGGCCTCACCCTCAGCTACGCCCTCCGCTTCTGAGGCCACACTTGGCACCTACCGGTGGGCTTTCGCCCAAAAGTCCACGCGCACAGCCGGTCATGCCCCGACCTTGCGCCCCGGTCGCCCCGTTTCCAGTCAACAATTCTCCACTTTTCATTCTCATTCACGATGCATTTTCGCACACTCTCTCGTTTTCTTTTTATGAGTCTCTGTTCTTTCTTCTCTTGCTCCACACCCGAGGGGTTTTCTTCCCTCAATGCCGGCGAATTTTCCACGCTGCTCAGCCAAAAGCCCGATTTGATCCTCCTCGACGTGCGCACGCCGTCTGAATACGCCGAAGGTCATCTGCCGAAGAGCGTCAATGTCGACGTACTCGCCCCCGATTTCGAACAGCGCGCCGAAGCCGTGCTCGGTAAGCAGCGCAGTGTCGCGCTCTACTGCCGCGGTGGCCATCGCAGCAAGCAGGCTGCCAGCTTACTCTCGCGCCGCGGCATCCAAGTCTACGAACTGTCCACCGGTTGGTTGGGCTGGGTCGAAGCCGCCCTCCCCACCGCGCGATGAGTGCCCACCGGTCTGCGCCGATGCTCGGCCGGTTGCCCCTCCGCGACCGCGCCGAAGCCATCGCACGCATCAACCGTTTCGCCACCCTCGGCCACCCTTTTCTCTTTCTGGTGAACTATGCGGCCGAACGCGCCGTGGTCGAACCGCTCGACGCCCTCGCGCCCGACGCGCTGGCCTACGATTTCGGCGGCGTCACCAATCTTTCGCCCGAAAGCCCCCAACGCGCCGTGCCCCACGCGTCGTTGTTCGGTGAAAACACCCCCGCACTCACCCCGAAAATGCCCACGGCCGACGACTACCGCCGCGCCTTCGGCATCGTGCAGCGCGGTTTGCTCCGCGGCGACTCCTTCTTGACCAACCTCACCCAGTGCGTTCCCATCGAAACGTCCCTCACGCTCGCCGACATCTTCGCTCGAGCGCGAGCCCGCTATCGACTTTTCGTGCCCGGGCAGTGGGTTTGTTTCTCGCCCGAGCCCTTCGTGCGCATCGCCGACGGCCACATCCGCACCTTTCCCATGAAAGGCACGCTCCCCGACGGCGAGGGCGCAGCCGAACGCCTCATGGCCGACGCCAAAGAAGCCGCCGAACACGCCACCGTGGTCGACCTCCTGCGCAACGACCTCAGCCGCGTGGCCGAACACGTCCGCGTGGAGCGTTATCGCTACGTCGAACGCGTCATCACCCACCGCGGATCGCTCTTACAAACCAGCAGTGAAATCGCCGGACGGCTCCCCGCCGACTATTCCGCCCACTTGGGCGAAATTCTCTTCCGCCTACTTCCGGCCGGCAGCGTGACGGGAGCGCCGAAAAGCGCCACTTGTCGCCTCATCGCCGAGGCCGAAGGTTACGATCGCGGGTGGTACACCGGCATCGCAGGCTGGAGCGACGGCCGCACCCTCGACAGCGCCGTGCTCATCCGCTTTGTCGAACAAACACCCGAGGGCTTGGTCTTCAAAGCCGGCGGCGGCATCACCGCCCACAGCCGCGAAGCACGCGAATATGCCGAGATTCGCGACAAAATCTACATCCCCTTTTGAAATTTGCCGCGGACACAGCGATTTGTGCCCGCGGCAATGTTTTGTCCCCTCGACCGTTGCGTCCTGCCAACGTGAGCACCTCGCTCGCCGACGCGCCCACTCTCCCCCGTCCACCCACGGCAATAGGTTACCCGCCCGTCCACACGCGTCCGGCACAACCCACCTTTTCGCGCCGCGGCGCAGGGCTTCGCAGCAAAATGCCGCACGCGCCCAGGTAATGTGTCACAAACCGCCGGCGCCGCCACAAGTTGCCGCGCACTTCCCTCCTTTTTTCTCGGTAAAACGCCCACTGACCGCCCCCTCCCGCTCTTCATTTTCCTCCCCCGCATGAGTTATTATCTCGAAACCTTCCTCGTGGCACATCGTCGCCTGGTGCGCGAGTCCGAACACCGCTTGCGCTTAGCGCGCACCCTCCGTTGCGCCCCCGATTCGCCCGCCGTGTCGCGATTGCTCGCGCTCGCTGCACACGAAGCCCACCATGCGCCCGACGTTCCCCGCCTGCGCGGTCGGTTGGTCTACAACCTGCACGGCGAAGCCGACTTCTCGCTCCTGCCCTATGCCCCGCGTCGCATCGAAACCCTCCGTTTGGTTCATGACGACCACATCGACTACGCCCTGAAGCGCACCGACCGTTCGGCGCTCGACGCCTGTTTCGCGCGCCGCCGTGGGGCCGACGACGTGATCATCGTGCGCCGCGGTCTACTCACCGACACCACCGTGGCCAACCTCGCCCTCTTCGATCCGCACACCGCCCGTTGGTACACGCCGGCCGTCCCGCTGCTCGCCGGCACCCACCGTTCCGCCCTCCTATCGGCCGGAGTGCTCACGCCCCACCCCAACCTCACGCCCGAATCGCTCGTGCGCTTCACGCGCCTGCGCCTCTTCAACGCCCTCCTCGGCTGGGGCGAGTGCGAACTCCCCATCGCCGCCGTGCTGCGCTGAATCTTCTCGGCCGCCCCTTCCCTTTTTCGCTCGGCCGAAGCCGTTTCGACAAAAAAACTTCCCCTCCGCAGTGTGACATCACACCACGGAGGGGAAATTTTTCATCGACTTGCGCCGGTTCATCGACCGATCGCGCACAGCACGGGGTCGAAGCGGCGAGAGCGCAGGCCGTTTCGAGCAAAAAAGAGAGGCGTTCGGCCGAACAAAGTGCGGATTCAGCGGAGGGCTGTCCACACCAAATAGAAAGCCACTCCGGCCGACAAAAGGGCGGCGAAGAGGTTGCCGAAAAAGGCACCGACTTGGAAACCACCGGCCGCCGCCAGCAGACTCAACCCCCACCGCAAGGCAGGATTTTTTTTGCGTTTTCTTTTAGCCATGATCTTATTCTGATTGCTTTTCTTCCAGTTTCGCGCGGCGATGCGCTTGCATCGTTTTCCACACATAGGTGAACAGCGCAATCGTGCCCACCAACGGCAGCACCCCAAAGATGATCAGGCTGCAAACCGTGTGGAAAATCATCGACCACGTCACGACCGTCATCGCCGGGTCGAAGCTGCTCGGCAGCACCGGGTCGAAAAATCCGTTGTCGATGCAAAGCATTTTCTCGACACCATAACCGAAATAGACGATGAGCAGCGGCGCCCAGAGCTTCAAAATATCGAGCAGCGAGGGTTTCGGGCCTTGAAACAGCTGTTTCACACCGTAGAGCAGGAAGAACAGGGCACAGGAGAACAGCAGCACGGCCGGCACCACGACCCAAATGCCCATCGTCGGGCGCAAACCGCCCCACTGCGCCCACACATCCGTGGCCCCGGCCTGCACTTTCGCTCCGGCAAAGCGGCCGAAGAAGAACAACAGCGCGCCAAAGAGCAGCAGCGGCATGGAATAGCACAGCGAATCTCGCCATGTGGGGGGAAGACGCTCCTCATCGTCGGCGTAGAAAGCATCGAGATCGAGGTCTTCGCCCTGCACCTCCAAGGCCGTGTGCGCTTCTCGGCGCATGGCCTTCCACTTGTCGATGTGGAGCAGCACGATTTCCGAGCGCAAATCGGTTTTTTCCCAGTCGGCCAAATCGCGAGCCACATCGATCAGTTCGCTGACCTCGACATAATATTCGCGACAAGCGTCGGGACTTTTTCCCTTCTCGAGAAAAGTTTTTTGTGCCCGCTCAGCGATTTCGCTCATCTTGTGCAGCGCCGTTTTGAGCACATCGGTGCCCACTTGCCGCGCCTCGTCGTTCACCTTTTTGGGCGAGGGATAAAGGGTTTTCCACCGCCCCAAACAAGCGTCGATGTAGGATTCGACATGTTCAATCCGGGGCGGCAACTCGCGACTGCGCTCCATTTCGCGACCGAAGAAGTCGGCCGGCGGTGTGAAATGGGGGGAAGGAGTTTTATTTTCCATATCGCTTTGTTTTTCAGTCATTCGTGTGGAGGAAATCCTCACACGCTGCGTTTTCGTTCTTCTCCTCGGCAGCGGGGTTTCGGCCGGGGTTTTCGCCCTGTGCCACGCACTTTGCGCCGACTCACGGGCGAAGAGAAGCGAAAAGCGCCATCGTGTGCTACAAAGTTAACAACTTCTTCCACATACGAAAGCACAAGCGGGCGAAAAAGCGCACACTTTTCGCCCGCCTGCGCCTCTTTCATTCATTTTTTCGCCCCCTCTCTCTGTCGCCGGCGCACGATAGCTCCAGGCGCACGACTTTCGGCGCGAAAAACGCCCCAACTTTTGCCGAAAAAGCCCACCACTTTTCGGCGAAAGCCGTGCAGTTTTCGGCAAAACAAGTGGACTTTTTATAGTTATCTCCCGTCGCCCTTGTTCGTCTCGTGCATTTGCGCTAACTTTGAAGCAACTTCTCCAATTTCATGCGCCCATGAAAACCAGACCCGACTCCACTTCTCCCCGCCCCCTCGCCGAAACCGCGCACTGCACGGTCGACGAATATGTGGCTCGCCTCAACGAGCAGACCGAAGCCCTCTTTGAGCGCCTCTCCACACGCTTCGACGGGGACGAAATCAACCTCTTGCGCAAAGCCTACGCCTTGGCGCGCACCGCCCACGAGGGGCAGTTTCGCAAAGGCGGCGAACCCTACATCATGCACCCCGTGGCGGTGGCAACGATCATCGCCGAAGACTTCATGATGGACGCCAATTCGGTGGCGGCCGGCTTTCTGCACGACGTGGTGGAGGACACTGACACCACGATCGACGACATTCGCCGCGAGTTTGGCGACGATGTGGCCTTCTTGGTGCAGGTCGTGACCAAACCCAAGTCGCACGCCCCGGGACAGGCCGACCGCGCCAAGCAGGAGAACAACTTCCGCCAACTCCTCGACTCGATGCGCCGCGACATCCGCGCCGTGCTCATCAAACTCGCCGACCGCCTCCACAACATGCGCTCACTCGGGAGCATGCAGCCCGTCAAGCAGATGAAAATCGCCGGCGAAACGGACTTTTTCTACGCCCCCTTCGCCAATCGTCTCGGGCTGAACAACCTGCGCCGCGAGTTGGAAAATCTTTCCTTCCGCTTCCGCTGTCCGGAGCGCTACGAACGCCTGCGCCGCGCCCTCGAAGCCGACCGCGCCGAGCAGAGCGAGCGCCTCGAACGGCTCACCGCGCGCATCCGCCGCCTACTTTCGGAAGAAGGCATCGAGGTGCGCACCGAAGTGCGCTATCGTTTGCCCTACAGCATCGACCGCAGCATGCGCGACACGGGGCGCGATGTCGAACATGTGGAGCACCGCTATGTGGTGCGCGTCATCTACGACCGCGCACGCCTCACCCCCTTGCTCGAATCGGTGCCCGACAAAACCATTTGCCTGCGCATCTACGGCATTCTCACCGCCGAATTTCGCGAAAAAGCCGGTAGCCTGGTCAACTATGTCGACCACCCGAAGGAAAACGGCTACCGCTCGATGCACGTCCGCTTGTTGGGCGAGACGGGCACGTGGGAAGAGATCCACATCTCGTCGGAAGAGATGGTACGCCGCACGAAACTGGGCATCATGCTCGAGCGCATCGGCAATCGCCGCGCCGACGGCGACGTGCGCGACGCCAATCGCCTGCTCGAACGCGGCGATCGCGAGTGGATCGACAAGTTTTGTGTCATGCTCGAGCGCATTGCCGAAGGCGAAGGCGACATTCACTTCATGGAAGGGGTGGCCGACGCGCTTTATGCCGAGGACATCACGGTCTACGACGCTGCCGGCACGCCCACTCGCCTGCCGCAACACGCCACGGCGCTGGATTGCGCTTTCGAACGCGGGGTGGGCGAGAAAGCCCACTATGCGCGCATCGACGGCCGTCTGGCTTCGCTCGTCACACCCCTCGAACACGGCAACTGTGTCGAGATTTTCACCGCCGAACAGACGCGCCCCTGCGCCGAATGGATCGACGCGGTCAAGACCTTCAAGGCGAAGAATTTCCTCAAAGCCTATTTCCGCCGCGAAGCTTCGGCCGGCCCGTGCCGCTGTCCCGAGTGTCGGCCGCTCCCCGGGCAGGAAGTGATCGGTTTCACCGACGAAACGTGCGAAAACACCGTGACGGTGCACCGCCGCGACTGCCCGCGCGCCATCAGTCTCTCGGCGCAACACGGCGATGCCATCGTGGAAGTGGACTTTCCCGACCATCCCGACGTGACCTATCCCGTGGCCACGCGCATTCGTGCCGTCGATCGGCCGCGACTCCTCCACGACATCATCGCCAGCCTCACCGACGGACTCGGACTGGAGATGAACGAACTCCATGTGGCCACGCGCGACCACATTGTCGAACTCACCGTGCACTATGCCGTGCACTCTGTCGGCGAACTCCGCTCGGCCGTTCGCTTCCTCGGCGCGATCGAGGGCGTGGACGAGGTGCGCAAGATCTGATTCGCCGCCTTTCGCCTGATCCCTCCCTTCTTTCACCCTCAAAACCCTCCTGCCCGCCATGCTTCAAATCGGCCGTTTCAACACACTCACCCTCACTCGTTTCACCGACCACGGCGCCTACGTCGACGGTGGGGAGGTGGGCGAGATTCTCGTCCCCAAAGCCTACGTTCGTCCCGAATGGCGACCCGGCGACACGCAGCGTTTGTTCGTTTATCTCGATCAAAGCGAGCGCTTGGTGGCCACTTCCGAAAGTCCCTTGGCGCAAGTGGGCGACTTTGCCTGCTTGGAAGTGGCGTGGGTCAACGAGCACGGGGCGTTTCTCTCGTGGGGCGTGATGAAAGACCTCTTTGTGCCCTTCCGCGAACAGCGCCGCACGATGGAAGTGGGCGAGCAGCATGTGGTCTATGTCTACATTGACGAATCGACAGGGCGCCTTGCGGCCACCGCCAAGGTGGATCGCTATCTTCGTCCCGCCCCTTCGCGCGATTACCACCGCGGCCGCACGGTTCAGCTCTTGGCTTGGCAGCGTTCGCCCTTGGGCATGAAGGTGATTGTGGACAATGCCTACGCCGGCCTCATCTATGCGGGCGAAGCCTACGACCGTTTGCCGCGCCGCGGCGAGGTGCTGGAGGGAACGGTCGTGCAACTGCGCCCCGACGGCCGACTTGACATCAGTTTGCAGCGCATCGGCAAAGGCCGCTTCCGCGATTTTGCCGACACGCTCCTCGAAGCGTTGCACGAAGCCGACGGCTTTCTGCCCTTCACCGACCGCAGCGAGCCGGAAGTCATCGCCGAGCGTTTCGAGGTGTCGAAGAAGACATTCAAACGCGCCGTCGGCACACTCTACAAACGCCAACTCATCACCCTTTCGGACGACGGCATCCGACTTGCGCGCCGCTAATAACAGACCCGCGCGCATATAATAATGTACACGCGCGTATATATAATAAGGAGTCGTACGACGAGGCGGCACCCCTCGGCCGCTTCGCGCACGCCGTCCCCGCTTTTGTGCTGACTGCACACTACATTTCGGGCTGCACCGCACTTTTTTGCGGAAAATACCCCAACCAAAAGTTGGAAACTCGGATTGAAAAATGTAAATTTGCCAAGGGTTCTTCAAAACGTCTGATTTTCACTACAAATGAAACGTCAAAACGTCAAAAACAGCCCAATTGTCATCGTTTTCCCGCACACGATCGACACACTGACACCGATATTCACTTTCAATCCTCACCGCTTATGCAGCATTTTACCCGTACTCTTTTCGCCCTCGCGCTGAGCTTGGGCACCTTCACCGCCGCTTTCGCCGGCGATGGCACAAAAAAGAATCCTTACACGCCTTATGAACTGGCCGCCGCCAGCGATTCTCTCTCGAAAGTAGAGAAGCCCGAGGTCTATGTCAAGGGCAATCTCCTCGGTTTCGGCGCGAATCCCGCAAAACCCCAAGATTTTCCGGAAGAAGCCCTCAACATTATTCTCGACGGAGAGAAGTATCGCGTCACCGTTGAGGTGGGTGAACTCGTTCTTTCGCTCTATAATGTAGAGCAACGCGAGGACTATGTGGTGAAAGTCGTTGGCGTCGAAGACGTAGAAGGCCAATACAAATACACGGGCACCGAAGTTTCGGGTGCTTACTCGCTGACAATTGGCGAAAATCACCTCGCCGCGTTCGGTTTGAACAGCAACTTCCGCGTTGAGAATGCCGCCGGTTTGGCCTATGCCACGGCTTCTATCAACGAAGAGAAGGAAGGCGATTTCGACTATCACGTTTATACTGTCGCCGACTCGGTAATTACCGGTTCGGGCAAGGGTTATATCTTCGGAGGTAAGCCCGGAACCTATCCCATCACCTTGACTTTGGCCAAAGGCTCCACGCCCGAAGACGGTAACGTGCTGAGCATCGCAGGCGAAGCCGGCGAAACCAGCGCATTGCCCGGCGAACAACTCTTCAAATGGGAGAGCACTGCTGCCGGAGCCGGCCTGCGTTTGGGCAACAACGACGGGCAAACCCTCGAATTGACACACAGCACCGACGTGTATGCCCGCGTTGAAGAAGCAAAAGTCAACCTGCTTTTCGGCGACAAAGCCGACCGCTCGTTCCTTCCTTGGACAAATAAGAAGGTAACCGGCCTCTTCGCGCCGAAAATGCGCACCGCCGCCGCACGCCTCGGCGTCTACGATCTCAGCGGTCGCAAGGTGGCCGACGGAACGGACACCAACGGCCTGCCCCAAGGCTTGTATATTGTAGGCGGCCGCAAGGTATTCGTTCGCTGATCGCCATTTCACATGGGTTGTTCCCCACGCGGCGCCGCCCGTTGGGCAACCCCTTTTCAACACCTCCGCCCGAGATGTGCCCACTCCCCGTGTGTCACATCTCGGGTGGTGTGCGTTGAGCAGATACCCGCCCGAGATTCAAAAGAAATCGGAAGAATTTTCGGAGAATATCGACTATAATGCGATGATCGGCCACCACAATTAGAAGAGACCCGCCCAATATTCAAAACAAAGCAGAAGTATTTTCGAAGTAAATCGGAAGAACTTTCGAAGCATCTCGGCCGCTACTCGATACACCCCCGCCACTATTCAATCTATCAACATGCACAAATATCTATTCCTCCCCCTTGCCGCCGCACTGCTTGCGCAGTCTGCGAGCGCCGGCAAGAAGAAAGAAGAAAAAGCCCCCGTCGTCGCGGAGAAAAAAGCCCCGGTGCGCCCGGGTCTCTTCGGCGTGAGTCACGAAAAAGACGACTGGTATGTCGTCGTCCACGACTCCTTGATCGGTCGCCCCATGCTGGTCACCACACGCTACGTCTCCACTCCGGCGGGAGCCGGCATCTACGGCGGCGAACTCGCCAACCGTCAAGTCATGACGTGGGAGCGGAAAGGCGACAAACTCCTGCTTCGCGCCCAAATGCACGAAACTTCGGCCGATAGCACGCAGGCCATTTGGCGAGCCGTCGAGGCCAGTGCCGAAAATCCCATCATCGCCGCCCTCAAAATTGAGAACCGCGGCAGCGACGGTCGCCATTACACGGTGAAAGCCACCGAACTTTTCAAAGGCGACACCCCCGGTTTGAGCCTCTCGGCCGGCAACAAATCGCGCTTCAACCTCGGGAATTTCAAACCCGAGCTCTCGTATGTGGACACCCTCCGCACCTTCCCCATCAACACCGAGGTGACCACCGTCAAAACCTTCCTTTCCAAACCCGGCACCTCCCTGCCCGCCGGCGAAGAGACGGGACACGTGACGCTAAAACTCAACACCTCTTTCGTACTCCTGCCGCGTGTGCCGATGCGGAGCCGCACTTTCGATCCGCGCGTGGGCTATTTCACCGAATCGTTCGTGGAATATGCCGACAACCAGCAACGTGTCAAGCCGCGCCAGGTCGTTGCGCGTTGGCGCCTCGAGCCCCGCGCCGAAGACATGGACAAATATCGTCGCGGCGAGCTCGTGGAGCCCAAGAAACCCATCGTCTACTACATCGATCCCGCCACACCCAAACAATGGCGCAAGTACCTTATTCTCGGAGTCGAGGACTGGCAGAAAGCCTTTGAGAAGGCCGGTTTCAAAAACGCCATCCAAGCGCGCGAATGGCCGGAGAACGACTCAACGATGAGCCTCGAAGATGCCCGTTTCTCGGTGATTCGCTATCTCGCCTCGCCCATTCCCAACGCCTATGGCCCCAATGTGCACGATCCGCGCTCGGGCGAAATCATCGAAAGCCACATCGGTTGGTATCACAACGTCATGGAATTGCTCCACGATTGGTATCAAACGCAAGTAGGCGCCCTCGATCCGCGCGCCCGCAAGCCGGAATTTGACGAAGCCCTGATGGGCGAGCTCATTCGCTTCGTCTCCTCGCACGAAGTCGGCCACACGCTCGGTCTGCGCCACAACATGGGCGCCAGCAGCGCCACGCCGGTTGAGAATCTGCGCGACAAAGCGTGGGTGGAGAAGTACGGTCACACCTCGTCCATCATGGACTATGCGCGTTTCAACTACGTCGCCCAGCCCGAAGACCACATCGGCGAGGCCGGCATCTTCCCCCGTGTGAACGACTACGACGAATGGGCGATCCGTTGGGGCTACACTTATTATCCCGACGCCAAGAGTGAGCTCGAAGAACGCGCCACGCTCAACCGCCTGACGGTCGCAACCATCACCGACAACCCGCGTTTGTGGTTCGGCGGCGAAGGTCGTGACAACAACCCCTACGCCCTCACCGAAGACCTCAGCGACGACGTGATGAAAGCCTCCGACTACGGTCTGCTCAACCTGCGCCGCGTGGTAAAAGCCCTGCCGGAATGGACGTACGAAGCCGGCAACCTCGGCGACAACCTCACTCGCGGCTACGATGCCGCCGTGGGTCAGTTCCGCCGCTACGTCGGTCACGTCTGCCGTCAGATCGGCGGTGTGAAGCGCGTGGTGAAAAGTGTGGAACAAGCCGGCGACGTGTTCAGCTACGACACGCGCGAACGCCAACAGCGCGCCCTCGCTTGGCTCGACCGCCGTGTGCTGACCGAACCCACGTGGCTCACAGCTCCCGCCTACGGGGCACGCATCGGCATGCCCCAACTTCGCGTCCGCCCCGTAGCCGCTTCGGCCGTCGACTACCTCACCTCCGGCTCCATGTTCGACCGCCTCGCCACCAACGCCGCGCAGCAACCGGCCGCCCAAGCCTATTCGCCCGCAACCTATGCCGACGATTTGGCGCGCGTGCTCTTCCGCGAGGCCCTCACCGGCGCGAAACTCAGCGCATGGCGCATGTATGTGCAAAATCGTGCGGTGAACAATCTGCTCGAGGCCTACAAGAGCGACACCCACGGCGACGGTCACGCCTATGTGGCCGCCCTGCTGGCGAAACTGCGCACGCGCTTCGACGCGGCCCGCAGCACCGATGCCGGCACGCGCGCACACTACACCGATTTGGCGCGCCGCATTCGCCTGGCGCTCGAAGGCAAATAAAAGCCACTTGCCCATTTCGCCCCTCTTTCCTCCCTTGCATCCGCCCGATGCAGGGGAGTTTTTTGATGCCCGCGCGCCCAAGTCACTTCAGAAGTCGCCACGTTTTGCGCGAAAACAGTCCACTTTTGCGCAAAAGCTGTGGACTTTTGCGAGAAAGTAGGCCATTATTTTGGAGAAAGCAAAATAAAGTCGTATCTTTGCATATCCGTTGCAAATTGTATCCCAACGGTATTAGCGTTTAGTTCAAAGGAAATCATGCGTCAACTAAAGATTCAACAAGGCATCACCAACCGCGGCGATGCCGCAATCGACAAGTATCTCACCGAAATCGGCCGTCTCGAACTGCTCACGATGGACGAAGAGGTGGAATTGGCCCAGCGCATCCGCCACGGCGACGAGGCCGCGCTGAAGCGTTTGGTGGAAGCCAACCTGCGCTTTGTGGTTTCGGTGGCCAAACAATATCAGAACCAAGGCATGTCGCTCAACGACCTGATCGACGAAGGCAACATCGGCCTGATGAAAGCGGCACAAAAATTTGACGAAACGCGCGGTTTCAAATTCATCTCCTACGCCGTGTGGTGGATTCGCCAGAGCATTCTGCAAGCCATCAGCGAACAAAGCCGCATTGTGCGCATGCCGCTCAACCAAGTCGGACTGCAAGCCAAGATCAGTCGCGCCAGCACGGAATTCGAACAGAAGTTCCAACGCCGCCCCTCGGCCGAAGAACTCGCCGAACTCCTCGACACCGACCTCGATCGCATCAAAGACAGTCTCAACGCCGGCGGCAAGAAAGTGAGCGTAGACGCTCCTTTCCAAGACGACGAGACCAACTCGATGATCGACGTCATGACCGACGACTCCGCCCCGGGCACCGACAACTCGATGGAGCGCGAATCGCTGGCCACCGACATCGACACCGCCCTGCAAGTGCTCTCTGAGCGCGAACGCCTGGTGGTGAAAATGCTCTTCGGCATCGGCCGCACCGAAATGACAGCCGAAGAAGTGGCCACCAATCTCGGCCTGACGCGCGAACGCGTGCGCCAAATCAAGGAACGCGCCCTGCGTCGCCTGCGCGAGGAGGCCAATATGAGCATCCTCATCAAATATCTCGGCTAATCGCACCGGCGCGCGCTTCATTCGGCGCCGAGTAAAATAAGCCCTCCCCCTATTTACCGACAGCGGCACCGCCCTTTCTCCTAGAAAGCGCGGTGCCGCTCCTCGTTTTCTCACCCCAACCGTACTACCGTTCGCGCGCCCCACACCACTCCGCCGAACAACCATCGCCCTCCCGCCGAGAAGAAAGGAAAAGGAGGCCTTCCTATCGAAAACGACAAGTAGATTCGCTCGCCCACTGCGCCCAAAATCCGCCGCTCGCCCCGGCTTCACTGCGAAGACCTCAAAAAATTGCACGTCCGAACTTACAAAATGAAAGTTTTACGCGACAATGAGCGACAAAAACCAATTTTTCCACCTTTCGGGCAACAAAAAAGCGCTTTTACGCTTTGTGAACCAAGCGATAAACTCTATATTTGCAAAATACCACACCTGCCCCTTCCCCCACGGGCGTGGGCTATGTGTGGCGAGTGGGCTGCAGCGGCACCCCGGTGTCCAATGCTGCGCCGCCCCCCGACAGAACTAAACGCTCTCCCCTTCGTCGCCCGCGAACCGCGCCCCCTTGTGCCGGGCAAAGTGCCTCGCCAACGGCTCGACGAATCGAACATTCCCCATCACCCCATATAGAACAAGCACATGAGGTTAGTCCTAATTCCACTATGTACGCTGATTGCCGGCATGAGCATGACCGCTTATGCCGCCCAGGCTTCTGCTCCTGCCCCCACGCTTGTCGCCCAAGACCAAGTAGAAGACGGCAACGTCATCAAAGGTCGTGTGGTCGATGCCACCGGTCAGGGTCTTTCCGGCGTGACCATCAAAGTGAAAGGCCAAAAAGGCGTCTACTATTCAGACGAAAACGGCGAATTTAAGATCGTCACCAAGAACAAACGCGAAGTCATCACGTGCAGCAGCATCGGCTATGTGTCGCAAATCGTGACCGTCTTCCCCGGCAACACGACCACGATCCCGCTCTCGGAAGACAACACGGCGCTGGGCGAAGTGGTGGTGACGGGTTTTGTGAACAAGGCGAAGAGCAGCTTCACCGGTTCGGAAACGACCGTCAAGAAGGAGCAGCTCCTCTCGGTGGGCACGAAGAATGTGCTCGAAAGCCTGCAGAGTTTCGTGCCGGGTCTGGTGATTCCGGAAAACAACCTCGCCGGTTCGAACCCCAACAAGAAGCCCGAACTCAGCATCCGCGGCCGCGCCACGTTCGACGGCTCGGCCAACATGCCGCTCTTTGTGGTCGACGGCTCGGAAGTGAGCGCCGACTACGTCTACGACATGGACATGAACGACATCGAGACGGTGACGGTGCTCAAAGACGCCTCGGCTTCGGCCCTCTACGGTTCGAAGGCTTCGGCAGGTGTGGTGGTGATCACCACCAAAGCCATGAAGGGCGGTCGCCTGCGCCTGAACTATAGCGGCACCTACCGCCTGAACATGCCCGATTTGAGCGACTACCACCTGCTCAACTCGGCGCAAAAACTCGAATACGAGCGCTTGGCCGGGGTCTACAAGGCCAAGAACAACCTCGAGAACCAGTATTTGCTCGACAAAGAATACGAACGCATCGCTCGCCTCGTGCGCAGCGGAGTGGACACCGACTGGATGGCAAAGCCCCTGCGCAACGGTTTCTCGCAAACCCACAGCTTGAGCATCGACGGTGGCGGTGACGAATACACGCGCTACAACCTCGGCGTGCGCTACGCGACGGACGACGGTGTGATGAAGGGCTCAAAGCGCGACCGCCTCTCGCTCTTCTTCAAACTCTCCTATAATAAGGCGGGTGTTTTCACCATCAATAATAACACCACGCTCACACTGGTGAACGCCGCAGAGTCGCCCTACGGCAACTTCTCGGACTACACGAGCATGAACCCCTATGAGTCGCCCTACGAAGCCGACGGTTCGCTCCGCCGCAGCCTGACGGGCAACATCAACAACCCCCTCTACGAAGCACAGGCGGGCAACTTCAACGAAAGCGATAACTTCAGTCTGCTCAACACGACGAGCCTGCAGGTGTGGCTGATGAAGGATTTGCGCCTCAACGGTGACTTCTCGTTCACCAAGGAGCTGAACGAAAGCAATGTCTTCGTTTCGCCCCTCTCCTACTCGCAGCTCACCAAGCGCGACTTGGCACAACGCGGCCAACTGACGGAGAACCACAGCAAACTCACGCGCTACTCGGGCAAGTTGATGCTGTCGTACAACCGCAACTTCTTCGACAAGCTCTACACCACGGTGACGGGCGGTACGACGATTGAGAGCTACAACGGCAACAACACCTCGTATGAGTCGATGGGCTACTACTCGCCCAACCTCTCTCACCCCGCTTTTGCGGCACAATATCCCTCGGGCAAGCCGAGTGGTCAGGACAATATCTACCACAACGTGGGCTTCTTCGTGAATGCCAACACGATGTGGGACAATAAGTACTTCCTCGACTTGATCTACCGCTACGAAGGTTCGTCGAAGTTCGGTAAGAACACGCGCTTCGCTCCGTTCTGGAGTGCCGGTGCGGGTTGGAACTTGCACAACGAGGACTTCATGAAGGATCGCGGCGTGTCGTTGCTCAAACTCCGCGCGAGTGTGGGTTATTTGGGTAACATCTCTTTCCAACCCTACCAAGCCATCACGTCCTACAATTACTCTTCGGGTCTGAACTACGGCAAGGGCATCGGCGCGATCCCCAAGACGATCGGTAACCCCGACCTGCGCTGGGAACGCACGCTGAGCAGCAACGTGGGTATTGACCTCACGATGCTCAAAGGCCGCTTCGACCTGAGTTTCGACGCCTATATTAAGAATACGGACGACCTGCTCGTGAACGTAACGAAGGCGCCTTCGGTGGGTATCACGACGGCGCGCGAGAACCTCGGCGCGATCGAAAACAAGGGTATCGAATTGCGCACGCGCTTCGTGCCGATTCAGACGAAAGACCTGCAATGGAGCTGGTCTTTGACCTACGCCTACAACAAAGGCCGCATCAAACGCATCAGTAACGCGCTGCAAGCACAGAACCTCGTGAACCGCGACTCCACAGGCACGAGACCGCTGCCCATCTATGAGGAAGGCGGTTCGCTCACCGACCTGAAAGTAGTGCCCTCAGCGGGTATCGATCCGGCCACCGGTCAAGAAATCTACATCAAGCGCGACGGCTCGTACACCTTCGTCTACGATGCACGCGACAAAGTGAAGTTCGGCGACCAAACACCTTGGGCACAGGGTAGCATCAGCACCTACCTGACGTGGAAGCAGTGGTCGGCCTCGGCCTCCTTTGCCTATTCGTTGGGCGGTGTGACCTACAACCAGACGCTCGTGACGCGTGTGGAAGGCGCCAACCCGAAGTATAACGCCGACCGCCGCGTGTTTGACGACCGCTGGAAGCAAGCCGGCGACTATGTGAAGTATCGCGACATCGCCTTCACGGGCACACCGAACCAAACGAGCCGCTTCGTGGGTGTGAACAACTACCTCACGCTGCAAAGTCTCTCGGTGGCCTACGAATTCAACACTTGGCAGATCCGCAGCCTCGGGCTTTCTCGCCTGCGCCTCGAATTGCTCACGAACGATCTCTTCTACTTGAGCAGCATCAAGCGCGAACGCGGTTTGGATTATCCCTTCTCGCGCAGTGTGGAAATGTCGCTTCGTTTCTCGTTCTAACCCCTTTTGCACTCCGAAATATGAACCACAGAATCATTCAAGCCCTTTGCGTGGCTTCGCTCACGCTGGGTGCCACTTCTTGCAACGACTTTCTCGATGTGCAACCGAAGGGTGAACTCACACAAGACGTTCAGTTCCAACGCACGCAGGGTTATTACGATGCCATGTACGGTGTTTACGGCACAATGGCGACCAAAAAGCTCTACGGCGAGAACCTTTCGTACGGTTTCCTCGACAAAATCGGACAAATGTTCGGCTATCTCAACACAACGAACAACGATACGGAGATTCTGAACTACGATTACACGAACAACACCGTACGTTCGACGATAGACAACATTTGGACTTCGCAATATCAGGCCATTTCGTACGTGAACAACGTGCTGGGCAACCTCGATCAGCTCAACTCGAGCGACGAGAGTCTGCGCTTGGTGCGCGGTGAGGCCTATGGTCTGCGCGCCTTCCTGCACTTCGACCTGCTCCGCCTCTACTGCCCTGACTACCGTCAGCAACCCGAGGCACAGTATGGCTTGCCCTATTCCGACGCTTTCAACTTGGAGAACAAGACGGTCTACACGCTCAAAGGAACCTACGAGCGCATCCTCGGCGACTTGGACAAAGCGGAAGAATACCTCCACAACGACACGACCATGGCCGCTGTCGAAGGTCGCGAAAGCGAATATGACTTCAATCGTCCGCGCCAGTTCAACCTCTATGCCGTGTATGCGACGAAAGCGCGCGTGTATTGGAGCATGGGCGACTACACCAAGGCAGCCGACTACGCTCGCCGCGTGATCAACGCGAAGCGAAACTTCGCCCTCGCCGCATCTACGCAGTTCAACGACGTGCGCCGCTTCCCCGCCAAGGGCGAAATGATTTTCGGCCTCTATAATAATGGTCTTTCGCAGTCGATCTACAACACGTTCTTCGGCACGGTTCAGGCCTCGGGTAACTTCACTGAGGCCAGACAAGACTTGGATAAGGTGTACGAAACGAGTTCTTTCGCTTCGGACAACACGGATGTGCGCTTTGCCGCCTTCTATCGTCAGAACGGTAACACGTTCACGTTCCAACGTCTGATCAACAGCGAAGGGGAAATCAAGAATGCACCGGTAGAAGGCGTCACACTGCTCCGTCTGCCCGAGATGTACTACATTCTGGCCGAGTCGATCTACGACACGGACAAGGCAGGTGCCTTGGCAGCCCTCAACGCCGTGCGCACCAGCCGCGGATTGAAGGCACTTGCGGCCGACGACGCGAAACTCTTGAACCGCGAAAGCTTCGAAAAGGAACTGATGGCCGAACGCATGCGCGAAATGCCGGGCGAAGGTCAGGTGTTCTTCTCGCTGAAGCACTTCAACCGCAGCTTTACCGACATCCGCGGCCGAAAAACGATCCAACCGGAAGAACGCATCTTCGTGCTTCCGCGTCCCGAACGCGAATTGGAATTCGGCAATAAGCAACAATAAAGCCTCATCCTCGATATGAAAAAGTTCATCTACACGCTGCTCGTTCCGATTCTCTCCGCTCTGGCGTTGGGATCGTGCGAGAGCATCGTCTACGACGACGAATATAGCAAAGATGGGTTCTACCACGGAAAGAACAACGTCTACTTCTACTACGAGAACCCCGACGACACGCTGCGACAATACTCTTTCGGTGCACAACCCGAGAGCATGACGTCGCAAACGGTGAAAGTCCCCGTCCGCCTGGCGGGTGTGCCGAGCAAAAAAGCGCAGTCTTTCCAGGTTGTTGTCGACACGGCTTCCACAGCCAAGGCCGGTGTGCACTACACTGCCCTGCCTACAGCCTACACCATCCCCGCTGATTCGGTGAACGGCGAAGTGGCTGTGACGTTCCTCCGCTCAGGCATGCCGACAGACCGCGACACCGTGACGCTCATCCTCCACTTGCAGGGCACAAACGACCTCGGTGTGCGCTACCCCACGAACAACACGGTGAAAATCACCTTCAACAACGTGCTCGAAGAGCCGATGATGTGGCGTTACTTCGAATATTATTTCGGACGCTACGAACGTCGGAAGTATTTGGAGATGTTGGCTTACTACGACTCCTCAGAAACGAAGATGTGGAACTCGGTGAACACGGACGGTGTGCGCTTCTTCCTCAACTTTGTCAAGGTATGGGAGAAACTAATGGCCGACCCCGACTACAAATATAAGGACTGGCTCCCCACAAAGAAGAAGCTCTATAATCCATATGAATAAAATCGCCGCGAAATCATGAAACAACTTTCGATTCTTCACACACTCGCATTGGGCGTTGCGCTCGTGCCGTGTTTGTCGTCGTGCATTTCCGACGATTCAGAGGGTGCCCACAAACCGCTCTCGATTATTAGCGCCGCTTCTACGGTAAAAGAGGTCTACAACGTGGACAACTGGGACACACTGCGCATCGCCGCGCCGGAAGTGACACAGGAACACACCGCCAAGCCCTTGTCTTACCAATGGGAAGTGAACGGTAAGGTCGTTTCCAACGAGAAAGACCTGGCCTATGTCTGCAAAGACTACGGAACGTTCGTCTGCCGTCTGAAAATCAGCAACGAAGATGCGACTTACTACAAACAGTTCCGCCTCAACGTGCAGTATTCGTACCGCGCCGGCCTCTATGCCGTAGCTGCTTCGGGCGATAGCACGCAACTGGCCTACATTCCCCTCGACGGTCGCCAACCGGAAAGCGATATCTTCGCCAAAAACAATCCCGGTCAGCACCTTTCGAGCGCTCCGCAGGCCATTAGCATCGCCAGTGCCTTAGGTAAGCAACAAATCTTCGTCTCGATCGGTTCGCCCAGCCGCATCTATAAGCTCGACGGCAACACGATGAGCGTGGTCGGCTACAACGATGGTACGAAAACCGCGCCCTTCCTTTGGGCAAAGCGCTCCGGCCGTACCAACAGCCCCAGCATCGGCAGTGTGATCTATGTACTCGAAGACGGAACCTTGGCTTCGATTTCAAACTCCTCCATCAGCGTACTGCTCACCAACTTCAACAATCAATACATGTCTCAGGTGATCAAGGACTATTCTCTTGCACCTGAAGCCGTAAGTTGGGCACGTCGCGCCGATGAGTACTACAACGGCACGGCACTCTACGACAACAAGCAAGGTCGCTTCATCGCTTATGCCGAAAACGAACGCGACGTTCCCAAGCAATACCGCAGCCTTTTCCCCGAAAACTTCGCCGGTAAGCGATTGATCGGCATGGGAACCGTGGACAACTACCACGAAATCGCCATGCTCCTCAAGGACACCGCCACTTCCACCTACTACCATGTGTGGATTGATCCGGGTGCTTACGATGCCAACTCCAAGACACGCAACGCCGATCCCGAGTTGAAATACATCGGCGCCGTACCTGCCACCGCCGGTGTCAAGGACAACTCGAAAGTCGTGGGCATTCCGAGCACGAACCTCATGTATTACTCGTCGGGCAACGCACTCTATGCCTACAGCGTGCTCTCGAAAGGTAATTTCCCCACCACTCCCACGCTGACTTGCGACAGTGGTGAGCAGATTTCGAGCCTCGTTGTCTCCTCCGACGACAAATATCTCTACGTAGCAGCCAACAATCCCACCACGAAAGTCGGTCATGTCTACTGCTTCGACCTCAATCAGCGTACACGCGTTTGGAAAAAATCCAACGTGAGCGGCATGATTCAACAGCTTGCTCTGCGCAATTAAGCGCGCGTCCCCTCCAACAGGTCAATAAGTTTTACGCCCTCCCTCCGTCATGCGTCGTTTCTCTTAAAAATGGGGAACGACGCATCGGAGCAGCGGCGTAAGGCTTTTGTGTTTCTACACATCACCACAAAAGATTTATTCACAAACACTTTAAAACCAGACAATGCGGAACACTCTCCTCCAGTTCTTGATCGCTTCGTCCGCACTCGCTGTCGCTCTTCCCGCAACAGCACTCGCAGCCGCGCCCGACGACAAGAAAGTCACCCTCTCCGACAACGTCAAGAAGGACTCGAAAGACAAAATTGCCAAGTTCTTCGAGAAAAAGAAATACGAGACAGTCAAAAGCAAGTTCATTACGCTCTATAAGACCGACGGAAAAGTCTATTTTGAGCTCCCGCTCAAATACTTAGGTCGCGACATGCTCCTCGGTGCCACCATCTCTGCCGTTTCCGATCCCAGCTATCTGAGCGTGGGCATGAAAAATTCGAAGCCCATCCACTTCCGTTTCGAGCGTCAGGACAGCAGCATCGTCGCCAAGACCCCCAACACCGTTGTCTATGATCGCGATCTCAACGAGCGCGAACGCAACGTCTTGGCCGTCAACTACCGCGATCCGGCCTTTGCCTCGTTCGAAATCAAGGCCTACAACGCCGATAGCACCGCCGTGCTCCTCGATGTCACCTCATTTATGGGCCCCGGCAACTCGCGTGTACACGTCATTCCGCCCAAATCCGGCAACTTCACGCTCAAAGGCACCCGCGACAACGGATTGACCTTCATCAAGCAACTCAAAGCGTTCGACAACAACGTCAGCATCAAGGTCGAGGAAAACTACAAGCTCAGCGCCTCGATCATGAACATCTTCTTCCTGCAGCGCGACGCTCCCACCTCTATCGATGTCACCTACTCCCTTCTCCTCCTTCCCGAGGAGAAAATGACGCCCCGTCTCTCCGACGCGCGCGTCGGCATCTTCAATTCGGTGAAATACGACATCAACAGCGCCGCCGATCGCGCCCGCAACGTCTATATTGCCCACCGCTGGCGCCTCGAGCCCAAGAAGTTGTCAGACTACGCCGCCGGCCGCCTCGTAGAGCCCAAGCAACCCATTGTTTTCTACGTCGATCCCAACTTCCCCGCCACGTGGCAACAGCCCATCCGCGAAGGTGTGCTCCGTTGGAACAAGGCTTTCGAAAAGATCGGCTTCAAAAACGCCGTGCAGGTGCGCGACTTCCCTACCGCGAAGGAAGATCCGCAGTTCGATCCCGACAACCTTGCCTACTCTTGCATCCGCTACGTCCCCAACTCCGACGAGAATGCCATGGGTCCCTCGTGGGTAGACCCCACCACCGGCGAGATCATCAACGCATCGGTCATCGTCTACAACAACATCGAAGACCTCCTTTATAAATGGCGCTTCGTGCAGACGGCCAACGTCGATCCCGCCGTGCGTGCCGACTCCTTGCCCACCGCCATCTTCCAACAAGGTCTTGCTTACGCCATCGCTCACGAAGTAGGTCACACGCTCGGTCTCGAACACAACATGGCCGCCTCTGCCGCCTTCGCCACCGACTCGCTCCGCAACGCCGCCTTCACGCGCAAATACGGCACCACACCCTCCATCATGGACTACGCTCGTTTCAACTACGTAGCCCAGCCCGGCGACAAGGGCGTGCGCCTCACGCCCCCCGAGCTCGGTGAATACGACTACTTCGCCATCGACTGGAACTACCGCTACTATCCCCAGTATGCCGGCAAGTTCGACGACGAAACGAAGGCCATCGAAGCCATGACCGACAAGGCCGTGAAGAATCCCCACCTCCGCTTCATGCCCACCCAGTCGCGCATCATCGATCCCACCGTCGTGGCCGAAGATCTCGGCAACGATCCCATCAAGGCCGCCGAATACGGAAAGAAAAACCTCGCCGGCATTCAGCGCAACCTCGCCACGTGGATCAAAAACGACGACGACAGCCGCAAGAAGCAAGAGCTCAATCTCGCCATCGCCAAGCAATATCACCTCTATTTCAAGAACGTCCTCAACCTCGTAGGCGGCATCGTTTGCAACACCGCCAAGGCCAACACCGGCATTCCTCCCTACAAGGTGTTGCCCAAAGCCCGTCAGCGCGAAGCCTTCCTCTGGACGATCAAGGAAGTGAAGAACTTCACCGACCACGCCGACCGCAAGGCCGAGCGCAAGGACTACATGGCCGTGAGCTACTACGATCAGCTCCTCGAATTCCTCATCCGCGACCTCTTCAACAGCCGTGCACGCGTCATCATGGCGCAAACCCTCGACCCGAAGAGCTACACCCTGCGCGAATACTTCGACGACCTCTACGGCCAAGTCTTCGCCTCGACGATCGCCGGTCGCACCCCGACCCACATTGAGCAGCTCTTAGAGCAGACTTTCCTCAACCAAGCCGAAGCCGCCGTGAGCGGCGGTTCCTCGAAGGCCGCACCCACCGTGCCCACAGCCCTCGCCGGCAGCGACGCCACCGACCTCTACTTCGATCTCGTCAACCGTTTCGGCACCGTTCCCACGGAGTTGAAAGATCAGCTCTTCTCTGAGAACGTCCAATTCGGAAATCCCGCTCAGTCGCCCTACCCCACGTTCAGCATCTCGAGCCACGACAATTCCGATCTCTACTATCAAGCCGCCCTCGTCAAGCTTCGCCCCGTAATGGCTCGTCGCGCTGCCTCCGCCGGCACGCCCGACCTCAAAGCCCACTACTCGATCATGCTCCAAAAGATCGACAAAGCTCTCGACGACAAGAAATAAGCCCCACCGCTCATGAATAAATATCTCCTCGGGACGCTTTTCCTGTCCGCATCGCTCCTTGCCGTGCAACCGGCCGAAGCGGGCATCTTTAGCTTCCTACATAAGAAAAAGACCGAGAAAAAGGCCCCGCAAAAGACGAGCTATGAGAAAATTCTCACCGACAAGCCCGTCACCAGCGCCACCGGCCCGCTGCTCACTCTCCACAAGACCGACGGCAAACTCTACCTCGAGTTGCCCAAAGCCACCCTCGGCAAGGATTTTCTCCTCGGCGTCACCCTCGCCTCGGTCTCCAATGCCAGCCTCGGCACCGTAGGTTTCCGCAATAGTAACCCCGTTCACTTCCGCTTCGTGCGCAAAGACAGCGTGGTGGTCATGGATCTCGTCAACACCGACTTCCTCATTCCCACCCCCAACGCCGCCGTGCAGCGCAGTGCCAAGGACAACTATACCAACCTCTCCTTCACCTCCTTCCCCATCAAGGGGTGGAGCAAGGACAGTGCCTCGGTGCTCATCGATGCCTCCTCCTTCTTCCTCAAAGACAACAAGTTCTTCCCCGTCATCGGCGATGACATGAACGGACTGACCGTCAACACCACGTTGAAGGACGACCTCACGCTCATCAAGACGCTGAAGAGCTTCAAAACCAACGTGAGTGTCCTCGTCGAGCGCAGCTACAGCGCCGACATTCAGGGCGAGCGCACCAAAGTGGCGTCCGACTATCCCGTCACCGTGGGTGTGAACTACACCCTCATGGCCTTGCCCGAACGCCCCATGGTGCCGCGTCTTTCCGATACCCGCATCGGTTTGTTCCTCACCAGCAAATACATTCTCGACGACAATAAGCGCATCGAAAACACTACTTTCGCGCGTCGTTGGCGTGTCGAACCCTCCGACACCGCCGCCTATATGGCCGGCAAGTTGGTGAAACCCAAGAAGCCCATCGTCTATTATGTCGATCCCGGCTTCCCCGATTTGTGGAAACAAGCCATCCGCGTCGGCGTGCTCCGCTGGAACAAAGCCTTCGAGCGCATCGGTTTCAAAGACGTGATCGAATGTCGCGACTATCCCACGGCGAAAGAAGATCCGCAGTTCGACCCCGACAACCTCGAATACTCTTGTCTTCGCTACGTGCCCACGGCCGTCGAAAACGCCATGGGTCCCTCGTGGAGCGATCCGCGCACGGGCGAAATCATCAACGGTTCGGTCTACGTCTACCGCGGTGTGGCCTCGGTGCTCAATAGCTGGCGCTTCATCCAGACCTCGCAGATCGACGCCAGCATCCGCAACAAGAAGATGCCCGACGAAGCCATGCGCAAGTCGCTCGAGTACGTCATTGCCCACGAAATCGGCCACACCCTCGGTTTCATGCACAACATGGCGGCCTCCTTCGCCTATCCCGTCGACTCCTTGCGCTCCAAGACCTTCACTGATGTCTACGGCACCACGCCCTCCATCATGGACTATGCGCGCCACAACTACGTCGCACAGCCCGGCGACCCCGTGACCAATCTCGATCCCCCCGCCCTCGGCATCTATGACTACTACATGGTCGACTGGACCTACCGCGCTTTCCCCGAACTCAAGGGCGATTACGTGGCCGAGAACAAGAAGCTCCGCGAACTCATCGAGTCGCACGCCGGCGATCCCCTCTATCGCTACGGACTCCAGCAGTCCACGCCCGTACGCGACCCCTCTGCCATCGAAGAGTCGCTCGGCAACGATCCCGTCAAGGCCAGTGACTACGGAGTGAAGAACTTGAAGTACATCATCGCCCACCTCGACGAGTGGATCAAGGACGATGACGACAACCAAGCCAAGGCCACGCTCTATCGTCAGGCACTCAGCCAAGCCTTCCGCTATGCCAACCACGTTCATCTCAACGTAGCCGGCATCTACCTCTACCAAACCAGCGAAAAGTCGGGACTTCCGCGCTACCAAGTCGTGCCCCACGACCAACAGCGCGCCTCTGCTCTCTGGATGCTGCGCTATGCTCGTGAGTTCTCCTCGCTCGGCAACGCCGCCCTCGAGGCCAAACTCCCCGGCGCGGGCAACATGCCCTTCAAGAGCCTCCTGCCCAACATCCAAGGCATGGCGATGAACAACACCGCCCGCTTGGCCTTGAGCTACTATCTCGACTCTACGTCCTACTCTCCCACGGAGTACGCCACCGATGTCTACAACAACGTCTTCGAAAAGACCATCGCCGGCAACGAAAGCCTCACTCCCGAAGAGATGCAGTTCCAAAATCTCTACGTTCGCTACCTCCTTTCGAACATCAGCAACCTCACCAGCTCAAATGCAGCGAAAGTGGGGCTGACGGGCAAGTCATTCCTTCCGCTTTCGGACACTGAGGTGCAACACCTGTTCAACGGAGAGACGACCGATCCCCTCCATGCCTCGGCACCCGCCGGCAACGGCATGCTCTGCGGCCACGATCACGGCCAAGACGCCTTAAACCTCAACGGCGACGCCCGCACCGGCCAATATGCCTTTAGCACTTTCGGCAAGGCCTACGGCGAACCCGGCGACATCTGGGCCAACATGATCAACCGCACCGACCAGACGCTCTACTACTTCGGATTGCAAACGCGCGACCTCCTGCGCACCGCCGCCAAGTCGACCAAGGACGAAGTGCTCCGCGCGCACTACCAAGTGCTGCTCAAGCGCATCACGCCCATTTTCGAAACGAAGTAAACAACCGTGCCGCACTTCCGCTCCGGAAGTGGCGCATCGCCCCTTCACAACGGCAGTCACTCCCCGAGCGACTGCCGTTTTTTCGTGTCCCTCGGCAACTCGCGTTCAGCCCCCTACGGCGCACCGACCACAGTACCCCACTGGCCACAAAAATCCCCCGTGTTTCTCACGAAACACGGGGGATTTTGCATAAAAGTTGTCCGTTTTAGTTTGTAGGTTGTGCACTTTCGCTCAACCACTCGGCGGCCTCGTAATGGCCGGCGGCGGCCGCACGTTCGATCAGCGCCCGACCGGCGGCGGGATCGGCGGCCGTGCCTCGACCTTCGCACAGACACAGCCCATACCAGAAGAGTCCATCGGGAAAGTCCTGCGCCGCCGACGCCCGCAAGTGACGAAGGGCACGCGCCTCGTCGAGGGGTAAATGCCGGCCGAAAAGATGGCACCAGCCCACCACACTCTCGGCCAAGGCATCGTGCGCTGCTGCGGCGCGGTGCAGCAGGCGGATCGCAAGGGCGAGGGTTTCGGCATCGGGATCGTGCGTGAGCAACACACAACCGGCGTTGGCCAAGAAGCGAGCATCGGGCTGCTCGGCCATGGGAGCAAGGTAAATCATAAGGGCTATGGGTGATTGTAAGAAAAAGGGAGCACGCCTATGCGGCACTGCGACAGAAAGAAAAAGGCTTTCGGGGCAATCGCCCAAAACGCGCGTATTTCCGGCAAATGGCCGACATGCGCGAAAATAAAGGAGAAGAATTATGTTTAACTAAAACTCATCCCTTTGCCCCATACAGCCGCTATTGCGGGCGAAGACGAAAAAAAAACGACCGCAGCACGTGAGCTACGGTCGTGTTCGCTTATCGGCCGAGCCAGCGCTCGGGATTGAGTTTTTGCGTCTCGTGGCGCAGTTGGAAATGCAGGGTGTAACGTCCGGAAGCATCGCGGGCAATCGTTCCGATCGATTGGCGGGCTTTGACGTGCTGTCCCGTTTGCACCGAGACACTGGCCAGGTTGCAATAGACCGAAATGTACGATCCGTGACGAATGAGCACGTTCTTGAGTCCTCCCACCGAGAAAACGGCGGTGACATGGCCTTCGTAGACGGCGCGCGCCTGAGCCGGCGAAGCACAAGTGAGGTTCACTCCCTTGTTGTCGAGCGTCACACCGCGCAGCCCCGACACGTTGTACGAGCCATAGCGGCTCGAAACGGTGTAGGCGCCGCTCACCGGCACGGGCAATCGGCCTTGGTTAGCCGAGAACTTGCCGGCCAGTTTGCGGTCGTCGCCGGCGCTGGGCGAAGCATAGTGCACTTCGGGCTGCGTCTTGGCTTTTTCGGCCGTTCGGGTCTTGTTTTCGGCCGTATGTTTCTGATCGTTTGCCCGTTTGGCGCGAGCCGCCTCCTCTTTGGCGCGGGCTTCTTCGCGCGCTTGGGCTTCGCGCGCGGCCTTGGCGGCAGCGGCTGCCCGCTCTTGTGCAGCCTTGGCTTCGCCGCGCTTACGGGCTTCTTCGGCTTTGCGGCGCGCCTCTTCAGCCTTGCGTTTGGCTTCTTCGGCACGACGACGGGCTTCCTCCGCTTTGCGTTTGGTTTCCTCGGCTTTGCGACGCGCCTCGGCTTCGGCACGACGGGCAGCCTCGAGGGCTTTGCGCTTTTCTTCGGCGGCACGGCGACGGGCTTCCTCCGCACGGCGCCTTTCTTCTTCGGCGCGCTGGCGGCGGGCCTCTTCTTCGCGGCGGCGCTGTTCGGCCTTGCGAATTTCTTCTTGAATGAGGCGGTCGATCTGGTTGTTGAGGGCGGCGTGGCGTGCCTGTTGTGCGGCGATAGTGGCCTGGAGCTCACGCTGTTGGCGGCTCAGGTCGTCGACCACACGCTGCTGTTCGCGCTGTTGTCCCTCGAGTTTGGTCTGTTGATCGCGCCCTCGGGCGAGGAGCGTGTTTTTAGTGTTGCGTTCGCTCGACAGTTGCTCGCGTTTGCCGCGAATCACGGCTTCGCGCTCGGCAATGGCCAGTCCCTGCGCACGCTGGTAGCGCGTATATTCTTGGGCATAGCGTATGCGGCGATACATCTCGTGGAAGTTGCGTGCCGAGAAGACGAACATCAACTTATTCTGTGTCAATCGATTGCGAAACATGAAGACGATGCCGCGCGCATAGCGGCGACGGCATTCGTTGAGTTCGCGTTCGAGGGTTTGCAACTCCGACTCGTGTCGGCCGATGCTGCGATTGAGGGTGTCGAGGTCGTGGCGAATGCCGCTGACCACGCGCTGTTGGTCGGAGATTTGGCCGTTGATGGTCTGCAAGTGGGCGAGTCCCGACGACACGCTCTGCCGCGTGGTCGAGAGTTTGCGCGAGTTTTCGTTCATCTCTCGCTGCAGATCGGCTTTTTCGCTCTGCAACTTGCGGATGCCGGCCGTGTTGGGGGCGGTAGTCTTCGCCTTGTCTTGGCGAGGCTCGGGGCGGCGGCGGTCGTTCGCCGACTTTTTGCCCTTATCGCCGCTGTTTGCGGAGGCGTATCGGTCATTTTTCGACGATGAGGTGCTTTTCTGTGCGGAAGCAGCGGATTTGGGCGTGGTTTTCTCCGTCTTCTTTTTCCGTTCGTCGCCGTTGCGACGAGCCACGTCGGCCTTTTGCCCCGCAGCCACCGCAACAGACGGCACACCGAAGGCAAAAAACAGCAAGAAGACGAGCAACGAAAGGAAGAAATGACGCATGGGGGTGAAAAAATTATTTGACCATTTTGATCATACGAGCCAATACGCTCGAATCCATGGGCTTATAGTTGTCGGGAATGCGGGTGTTGGCCGACCAATCATAGCGGAGTTTCACCTGAGAGAGGGCCAGATTGAGGCGCAAATCGCGATCGAGCACCTGCACGAGGAGTTGGGTGAGGCGCGCCACGGGGTATCCGTGCACATTCACAGTGTTGGTGCGGCGCACATTGAGGTTGACGTGCAGGAGATCGGCCACCATGAGTTCGGTTTCTTCGCGATTTTTGCGCTGATCGTTCCAAAAGAAACTCTGTACCACGGCGAAGGTCAAGGGACGATCGAGCCGGAAAGCCTCTTGCAGTTCGGCATAAGTGGCGCGGAGATAGCGCTTGTTGATGCGGTCGAAGACGAAAATGCTGTCGGGCGTGCACACCAATCGAGCGCCTTCGATGCCGAATTTGGTGAGCGAAAGCTGGACAACAGCATCGCGGCGCATGCGCAACGTGCCGCCGATGCCTTTGTTGGACTCGTCCAAGTCGACATCGGCCGAAACCTTGGCTACCACCGACAGGGGTTCGTCGGGACGATAGGCGTCACCGCCGCGCAAAGAACCGCAGGCGGTGAAGAGGAGAAGCAAGGGCAGGGAAAGGAGAAAAAAGAGCTGTTTCATCACAGACAGAATTGAGACAACGGGGGCGAAAAAGGACGGAGAGGCCGAGCGTTTCGCACCGCTGTGTGGAACAAAATGGGGGACTTTCGTCGCGCCGACGGGCAAAAGGCGTCAGCCGCGGCGATGTTTGAGTTTGCGATAGAGGCGTTTGTTGAGCGCGGCGTCGTCGGAAAATTGCAACGCGCGCTTCCAATAGTCGACCGCTTTCTTGCGGCGGCCGAGTGCCGCGTAGATGTCGCCGGCACGGTCGTAGTATCCGGCCGTGGTGGCGTCGGGTGCGGTGAGTTTTTCGGAGTTTTCAATCACATTGATCACTTCGTCCATCTGCACCTGCGCGGCTTTGTACTTGCGGTTGCGGTAGAGCGTCCACGCATACGTGTCGATGTAGGAAATTTCGGAGGGGGAAATTTCGACTGCGCGCTGCGCCATGCGCAAAGCCTTCGGCAATCGCTGTCCGGCTACGGCCAAATGATAGGCATAGTTGTTGAGACATTCGACATTGTCGCGGTCATAGATCAACGCGGTGTCGTAGGCGGTGAAGGCTTCTCGGAGATGTCCGCGCCCATGTTGGGCATCGCCGATCGCAGTGTAGAGGGTAGACACGAGGGTGCTGTCGCTTTCGGGCGTGACGTGGGGCAACGCCGCGTGGAAGAGGGCAATGGCCTCGGCAGAGTGCCCCATGGTGAGGCGCACCAAGCCACCGAAATAATAGAACGTGAGGTCTTCGGGGTGCAAACGTCGGCCGATGGCACTGATGCTATCGGCTTCATCGACACGATTGTTGAGCAAAGCGGAGCGCAACACCTGCCATCGGGCTTCGCGGTTGGTGGAATCGGCTTCAAGGAGGGCGCGTGCCGGCGCGGCGAGGGAGTCTTTCGGCAGTTTGGCGGCATGCACGAAATCAGACACCACTTCGGGCATCGGATAGGAGCCGCCGGGCAGTGAAATGGCCTCAACGCCGTGGCGATAAAGGAGATATTTGTCGTATTGTCCCGCCTCGACCGCCCGCGACATGCTCTCGAAAATGGCCACTTTCTGCCGCGGGAGGACTTCGGTTGAGCGCATCACGGCGGTGAACTGCCGCTCAAATTGCACGCGATCGCGCTTGGTTTCGTAGTAAGCCAAGAGCGAAATGAGCGCGCCCCCGTGACCGGGATGCGCTTCGAGCACGTTTTGAATGATATGATAGCCTTCGTCGGGCCGACCGGTGCGCACATACAGGTCGGCCATTTCGAGGCGATAGTTCAAATTGTCGGGATGTGCTGCGCAAAAGGCGCGCATAGTCTCATAAGCCTGTTCGTGTTTGCCGAGCGCAATGAGGAATTTCACCCGCTGCCCCACAGTAGACTGATCACGTTCAGCCACTTTTTCGTAGCGATCGAGGGTGTAAAGTGCAGCTTCGGGGTCGTTGGCGTAGTCATAAATGGAGACCAACGAAGCGAGATCTTCGGACTTTTCGTTGCGCGCTGTGATCATTTCGAACAAACGCGCAGCGCGCACCCACTTTCCGCGGGAGATCCAATGCGCAGCGAGCGTGCGGAGATAAAATTCGTTGGAGGGTTCGAGTTGCGTGGCGCGGACTAATTGCTGCGTGGCGCGTTCTTCGAGCGTACTGTCGGGCTCCATGTCGGAATCGAGGACCAACATCGACTGTTGGTAGAGGGCTTCGGCGTCGTTGGGGTTGATTTCCAACGCACAGTTGAGCAGATCGAACGCCGCCGCGGTCGAATCCTTGTATTTCAGGCGGAGTGCTTCGAGATAGATGCTGTCGAACGTACGCCGCTCGCGCACATTCAGCAGATTTCGGGCACGCGTGGTGCCTTCCATGAGCAGTTCGGGCGTAATGTCGGGATAGCGTGAGCCACAGCCGACACAAATGCCGACCACTGCCGACATCGCGCACACTGCACACAGGAAGTATAAGGAGAAAGTTCTCCGCAAAAACAAAAAAAGAAAGCGTGTTGTCATTTCGTTCCGGAATGTCCGTAACCGCCGGCGCCGCGTTCTGTGTCATCGAGGGCTTCAACGGGCTGCCAGTCCACCGTTTCGTGTCGCGCCACCACAAGTTGCGCCACGCGCTCGCCGTCTTGCACGACAAAGGGCTCCTGTCCGTGGTTAATGAGCAGCACTTTCAGTTCTCCGCGGTAGTCGGCGTCGATCGTTCCCGGCGAGTTGAGCACCGTTATGCCGTGGCGCAAGGCCAAACCTGAGCGCGGACGCACTTGCCCTTCGTAGCCTTCGGGCAAAGCAATCGACAAGCCGGTGGGAACCAGCGCGCGTTCGCCCGGTGCCAGCGTGAGTGGCGTCTCCAAATTGGCGCGAAGATCCAAACCGGCGCTCAACGGTGTGGCGGCAACGGGGAGGGGATGATGCGAACGATTGATGATGCGAATTTGCATAACGGGAAAACTAAACGGTTGGTGAGCAAAAATACAGAAAAATACGCAGATAGCGCCGCTGCGTGCTTGGCTTTTTTCTGAAAACCACTACATTTGCATCTATGAATTGGCACAATCTCATCTCTTCGCGCCGTTTGGGCAAGGAAGATCGCGACAAGCATCCTGCAGAACAGCGCACTGAATTCCAACGCGACTACGATCGTCTCATCTTTTCTTCGCCCTTTCGGCGCATGCAAAACAAGACTCAGGTGTTTCCCCTCCCGGGTAGCATTTTTGTCCACAACCGCCTGACGCACTCGCTCGAAGTGTCGAGCGTAGGCCGCTCATTGGGCGCCGATGTGGCGCGAGCTTTGGAAGGACACCACGACGCGGCCGACACAGCCGCCCTCGAAAGCATCAGCGCCATCGTGTCTGCCGCGTGTTTGGCGCACGATATGGGCAATCCTCCCTTCGGTCACTCGGGCGAAGAGGCCATTTGCTCCTTCTTCTCCGAGGGCGCGGGACAGCAATACCGCGAGTTCCTCCCCGAATCCACCTGGAACGACATCACTCACTTCGACGGTAACGCCAATACCTTCCGTTTGCTCACACATCGCTTCAACGGTCGGCGAAAAGGCGGCTTCGTCATGACGTATTCCACCCTCGCTTCGGTCGTCAAGTACCCCTTTTCGGCCGCACTGGCGGGCAATAAGCCGAAAATGGGCTTCTTCACGCCCGAACGCGACACCTTTCTCACAATTTTCGACACCCTTGGCATCCCCGCCCTCGAAAATGAGGGCGATCGCATCCGCTATGCGCGCCATCCGCTGGTGTATCTCGTCGAAGCCGCCGACGATATCTGTTATGAAATCATGGATATCGAAGACGCACACAAGCTCCGGCTACTCTCCACCGCTGAAACCATCGAACTTTACCTCGGCTTTTTCGACGAAACCGAGCGCGAACAACTGCGCCGCTCCTATCCAGAGGACACCGATGCGGGCGATCAAATCAAATTCCTCCGTTCGTGTGTGATCAACGCCCTCGAACGTGCCTGCGTGCAAGTATTTGTCGAGAACGAAGCGGCCATTTTGAGCGGCACCTTCACGGGTTCGCTCATTCGCCACCTGCCCGAACGCCTGAAAACGGCCTACGAAAACTGCGCAGCGGTGGCGCACCAACGCATTTATCTCTCGAAAGAAGTGGTAGACATCGAACTTTCGGGTTTCCACATCATCTATACGCTGCTCGAACTCATGTGTGAAGCAGTGATCAGTCCCAAGAAAAAATACTCGCAGCTGCTGTTGAAACAAGTTTCGTCGCAATATGAACTTCAATCCGACGACCTTTCCACGCGTTTCATGGCCGTTCTCGACTACCTCTCGGGCATGACCGACGTGTTTGCCCTCGACCTCTATCGAAAAATCAACGGCCAGCAGCTCCCGATGGTCTGATTCGCCGGCACTTCTCCGCATTTTTTGGGCGCGCCTCCCCACGGTGGCGCGCCCTTTTCTCCTTTTTCTCTACCCACCGCCCAACTTTATGCCCCAACTTCGCCTTCGCCTCCTCTCGCTTCTCTGTTTATGCTGCATTGTCGGCTCGAGTTGGGGAAAAATCGCCCACTTGCTGCCCCGTCCCCACACTGTGGTGCGCACTAAAGGCCATTTTTCGCTCGCCCGCCCCGTCTTGCTCGACGATCCCACCCACTGTGCGCAACTCGCTGCGGTGTTCGCAGCAATGCGGTGCCCCTTTTCCGAAAAAGCCCAAGCCGTGGTGCGCGTTCGCCTCGACTCCACGCTCGACACCTTCGACTATCCGCTCGAAGGCTTCCCGTCCGAAGGCTACAGGCTACGCATTTCGCCCCAAAGCATCGACATCACTGCCGCCACGCCCATCGGTGTGATTCGCGCCGCACAGACTTTGCGCCAACTCGCGCAAGGTAGCGCCACACCACGGCTCGAATGCCTCACGATCACCGACTTCCCCGCCTTCAAAATCCGCGGTTTCATGCACGACATCGGGCGCTCTTTTATCCCGATCGACGACCTTCACCGACAAATCGACCTCTTATCGCGCTTCAAAGTCAACGTCTTTCATTGGCACCTCACGGAAAACCAAGCGTGGCGCCTTGAGATCAAAGCCTTTCCGCAACTCACTTCCGCCGCCTCCATGACGCGTTTCACCGGACGGTACTACACGCAAGCCGAAGCCCGCGCCCTCGAAGCCTACGCCCGTGAGCGCGGTGTGACCATTATCCCCGAGATCGACATGCCCGGCCACAGCGAAGCCTTCGTCCGCGCCATGGGTTTCGACATGCAATCGGCGCAGGGTATCGCCGCCCTCCACACCATTCTCGAGGAAGTGGCCGCCATTTTCTCCCATGCCCCCTACCTTCACATCGGCGCCGACGAGAAGCGCATCACCTATCCCAACTTTTTGCCGCAAATGATCGCCAAAGTCCACGCTTTGGGGCGTAAAGTCGTGGTTTGGAACCCCGTTCAAGGCGTAGATCTCTCCACCCTTGACATCGACATGACGCAGATGTGGAGCACCGCCGGACGGAAAATCGCCGGAAAACCCAACATCGATTGCCGCTACAACTACACCAACCACTTCGATGTCTTCGCCGATCTCGTCGGCATCTACAAGAGCAACATCTATTATGCGCCGCGCGGCAACGCCGAGTTGGCCGGTACGATCTCGTGCTTGTGGAACGACCGCCAACTCTCCGACGCCTCGGCCATTCTGCAGCAAAACAATTTCTACGCCAACGTCCTCGCTTCGGCCGAACGCGGTTGGATTGGCGGCGGAGAAGCCTACATCGAGCAAGGCGGCGTCGCGCTTCCCAACGCCGGTGCGGAGTTCGAAGCGTTTCGCGACTGGGAACGCCGTTTTCTCTTCCACAAGTCCACCACCCTCGCCGCAGAACCGGTGCCCTACGTCCGACAAACCAACGTCGTGTGGCGCATCACCGATGCCTTCCCCAACGGCGGTGATCCGCAACTTGCCCTCCCGCCTGAAACCGAAGGGCTGAAAACCACCTACACCCTCGGCGGTCGCACCTACGCCACGCACCGAGTCACCGGCGCCGGTCTCTACTTGCGCCACACTTGGGGACAGATCGTCCCCGCCCTCGTCGCCGAAGCACAGCCCCACTCCACAGCCTACGCCTGGACCTACGTCTATTCGCCGCGCCCACAAGCCGCCGGCGCGCTCATCGAGGGCTACAATTACAGTCGTTCCGAACGTGATTTAGCCCCACCCTCCGGAAGTTGGGATCGCATGGGCACACAAATTTGGCTCAACGACAGCCTCCTTTCGCCGCCGCGCTTCGACAATAGCGGCAAAACGCTCGTGAGCCACGAAGATCTCCTCCTCAACGAAAATTTCACCGGCCGTGCGCCGCAAAAAGTCTGGCTCCGCGCCGGCTGGAACAAGGTGTTGCTCAAACTCCCCTTCCAACCCGATGGCGGAACGCGGCTGAAAAAGTGGATGTTCACCTTTGTGCTCACCGATCTCACTGGGCGGCAAGCCCTCGACGGACTGATCTACTCGCCCGAGCCCGTCCTTCCTTCCGCTCCCTCCCGCACTTCGCGCCGCTGATCGTCCACCGCGCCTTTCGCTCTGCGTCAAAACAAAAAACGCAGCGTGCCTTTCGTCCACCACTTCACCACCGGCCACAAAAAGCCCCCTGTTCCGCACGAACAAGGGGCTTTTTCCGTCAAAAAAATGAGGAGTTGCGAGCTTATTCGGCCGTGTTTTCTCCCAAACCGAAGCGCTCCGAAACGAAACGGGCGATGAAGTCGGTGGTACCTTCGGCGCCGAGCACCGAAGAGTTGACGCACAGGTCGTAGGTTTCGGCCGTGCCCCACGTGCCGAGGGAGTAGAAGTTGTAGTAAGTGGCGCGCTCCTCGTCGGCCTCTTCGAGAATGCGGCGCGCCGACTTGGCGTCGATGCCGCGGCGGCGCATCATTTCCTGCACGCGCTCCGACATCGAGGCGGTGATGAACACATTGACGTGGTTCGGGTGGTGGCGCAAGATGTAGTCGGCCACACGTCCGATGACCACACAGGAGCGTTCGGCCGCCACCTTCTGGATGACGCGGCTCTGGATGGTGAAAAGATTCTCGTCGCTGAGCTGATTGTCGTAGAAACTGCCCCCGCCACCGAAAAAGGGCTGCACCACCTGCGCGATGGAGTGGAGAAATCCTTTCCGCTCGTCGCTTCGCTCGAACACGCCCGTGCCGAGTCCGCTCTCCTGCGCGGCGAGCGAGAGAATTTCTTTGTCGTAATAAGCAATGCCAAAGCGTTCGGCGAGACGCTTGCCGATTTGTCGGCCGCCGCTTCCGAGCTGGCGACCCACGGTGATGACGAAGGGAGAGGTCATAGGGAGGAAAAGAAGAAAAAAAGTGAGCGAAGAGCGAACCGTCCGCACTCAGGCTGCGGAACGTCGGAGTTGACGAAGTTGGACGACGAGCATCGTGCCCGAAAGGAGGGCGGCGGCGCCGTCGGCGATGGGAATGGCGAGCCACACCCCGTCACTCGGGCTGAGCCACCCCTCGGCCAAATGAGGAAGAAGGAGAATGCCGGGCACGAGGAAGAGGAGTTGGCGCGTGAGCGAGAGGAGAATGCTCTTGCCGGGCATACCAATGCTCTGGAAGAAGGCCGTCGACACGATTTGCATGCCGACCACGGGCCAAAAGAGGGAGACGATTTTGAGTCCCTGCGCCGATGCCGCGATGAGGGAGGCGTCTTTGGCAAAGAGCGACACGAGGGGCACAGCGAAGAGGTGGCTCGCCGCAAAACCCAAGGTGGTGATCACGGTGGCCACCACGAGGGTGTATTTCACCACGGAAACCAAGCGGTCGAACTTGCGCGCGCCGAAGTTATAGCCCGCGATGGGGAGCATGCCTTGGTCGAGTCCCATGACGACGAAGCCGATGAACATGGCCAAACGGTTGCAAATGCCGTAAGCCCCCACGGCGGTGTCGCCGCCATAGCGCTGCATGGAGTACATGAGCAGGCTACTAATGAGCGAGGAGCACGAGTTGACGAGAAACTGGGGCAGTCCGATGACGATGGCCTCGCGCATGATGCGGCGGTCGGGACGAAAGATGTCGCGGCGGAAGCGAATCATGTCGCCGGGGCGCGTGAAGAGGTAGATTTGCCACAGGAGCATCGACGATTGCGCGATGAGTGTCGACCACGCCGCGCCCTTGATGCCCCAACCCAGCACCATGACGAAGAGCCACGCGAGGACGGCGTTGATGAGCACGCTGCCAAAGGTGGAATACATGGCCAACTTCGGCCGATTGGTGCTGCGGAGCTGCGCATTGAGGCCGTAGTAGAGGTGCGTCACGACGTTGCCGCAGAGCAAAATGCGCATGTAGTCGTGGGCATAGGGCAGGGTGTTGTCGCTCGCGCCGAAGAGGCGGAGGATGGGGCTGAGGGTGAAGAGCAAAACGACCCCGAGGGTGAGCCCCATCACAACGTTGAGGATCACGACATTGCCCAAGATGCGGCGCGCCGCTTCGTAGTCTTTCTGTCCGAGACGGATGCTCATCAGCGTAGAGCCGCCGACGCCGACCATCGCGCCGAAGGCGGCGGTGAGCGCCATGAGGGGATTGGTGAGCGCCAAGCCGGCAATGGCGAACTTGCCCACGCTCTGCCCGATGAAAATGGCGTCGACGATGTTGTAGAGCGAAGAAGCCACCATCGCAATGATGGCGGGCAGGGAATATTGGAGCAGAAGCGCGCCGACGGGGCGCTCTCCGAGTTCAGCGAAGTGGTTGTGTTGTGCCATAGGGGCGTGTTGTGCTGCGGCGCACCGGGCAGTGGGTACGCTTTCGTGCCTGCAAATGTACGAAGAAATGCGGGCGCTCGTGCAGAAGAGGGGGCGTTTTTGTCGATGGACTTTAGCCTGTGCGGCCAATCTGCGCAGTGGGCTGAAAAAACTTGGGAGTTTTCGGCCGAAAACGGACTTCTTTTGTTCGAAACAAGGGGACTTTCGTCGGAAAATAGTCCACTTTTTTTGCGCGCCTCGCACCGGCTCACCCTTCGTTGTCCGAGGGCAGTCGCTTCGTTGGGGAGCGGCGGGGGAAACGTCGGGATGTTGCGGCGAGCGAAGGCAAAAAAATCCCCGTCTTCGCCGAGGCGAGGACGGGGAATGCGGCCGCAAAACGACCGAGAGAGGGATGATCAAAGGGCTTTGTAGCTGTCTTTGACGTATTCAAATTGGCCTTTGCCCACGACCTTGAACTTCATTTCATAGGTCTTGGTGTCATTGCCATCGTAAACACCGAAGCGGAGTGTATAGAACACCTCGACTGGAGGCGCCGGAACAGCTTCGGGGTTCAGTTTCGTGAGGGCGGCGCCGAGCGTTTGTTGCAAGCGTTCGGCCATCTTGGCCGTGATTTCGGCATCGCTCATCGAGGCGTATTCCTTAGCATACTGCGTGCGAGCAGTAGAGGGGCGGAGATCCACGTTGCCGTAGTAGGCCGAAAGTCCGGAGTAGACTTCGTTGTTGCCGTACTTCGAAACATAACCGGCACCGGCGGCCACACCGAGGGGCGCGTCGACGTGTTCCTTCACCCAGTCCACACCGGCTTGCATATAGGCCACGGTGAGGGGGTTGCCCTTTTCAGCTTTGAGCTCAATAACGGAGGATGGGTCGTACTCCCACTTGGCATTCTTGCGCACGAACTGGTCTTTGCCGGGCGTCTCGTCGATGGTTTGGTTGCCCACCATAACATTGTCGAGTTGCACGGCGGTCGTTGCACCGGTCTTGCCGTTGCCGTCATAACGGAAGGCGAGGCCGATGTACTTGCCGGCATACTTGGAGAGATCGAGGTTCATGGCTTGCTTGAACGTGCCATACTTTTGACCGGCGGCGGGGACTTCGATCTTCACCTTCGCGGTGAGGGTGTCGCTCAGGTGGTGCTCGATGGACGCGTTGGTCATATTGTCGTCGACAACGAAAACGCTGAGACGACCACCCTCGGCTTTGTAGTTTCCATAGAGGGCATCGAAGGTGAGGTGCGAGCCTTTCGTCACGATGAAGTGGGGCGAGAGGAGATAGGTTTGCGTGGAGTCGGGCTTATCAAAGGCCGTTGCCTGCACATAGTGGTTATTGTTGTAGAAGCCAGTGCTCCATGCGGCCTTGTCACCGCCGAGCGGGGTGAGCGTCGCCCAGCCTTTCACGACAGCGGGTTGGATTTTCTTGTCGCCGATGCCTTCAAAATTTTCCTTGAAGTCGAGCGTGCCTTTCACTTCGCGGCGATTGTAGTTGATCACCACGGCGCTGTTGTCGTCGGCGGTGAACCATTTCTCCGCGAGAAAGGCGGGGAGGAATTTGATCGCGGTGACGGTTTCGGTGAACTGCTGGGTTTTGGCCAAAGCCTTGAGGGCGGCGCTGTCGGCCTTGGTGGTGCAGAGCGCGAGGTTGGCTTTATTCTCGGCAATGGCCTTGTAATCGGCGGCAGTGAGGGTGTATTCGATCTTTTTGACGTCAGTGGGCTGCGGACCCTTGACCAATCCGTCGAATTGCTCGTTGTAATCGCAGCTTGCGGTGAACAATGCCGCAGCGGCGAGGGCGAGATATGCAGAATATTTCATTGTGATCAAGAAAAAAGAGGGATGCGCTGTGCCGCCGGCGCGGTGTGCGTTGCGGCACAGCGCTTCCGGCGATTAGAAATTGACTTTGAGCTTAACAGACATCTGACGTCCGAAACCGTAGAACACGCGATGTGCGGTGTTCCAGTCGTGTCCCGGGCCGTCGTAGGCCTGACTGATGTATTCCTGGTCGAGGAGATTCTCGACGTTGCCGGAAAGTGTGGTTTTGTAGCCACCCATTTGGAAAGTGTAGCCGGCCGAGAGATCCACCAAGCCATAGGCGGGCACCTTCCAGGGCGTTTGGAACGTCTTCACGCCGTCGAGGCTGATATCGTTGGCCGTTACGGCATAGTCGGCGTAGTAGTTGGAGAAATACTTCCAATCTAATCCGATACGGAGGCCTTCCATGGGATAGACATTGAAGCCCAAACCGGCGGTAAGTTGCGCCGATCCGCCTTCTTTCACGTCCTTCTGATTGAAACGCATGCGGGCGTGGTCGGCACCTTGGCTCTGTTCGAGCGGATGTCCGAACTTGTCGATGGGTTGTCCTGCAGAATTGTAGAAATAGCCCACGGGGTCGTTCGTCCAACGCCAGTTGCCGACCGAAAGCATACCGCGGAGCGAGAACCATTTGGCGGGTTTATAGCTCAAGTCGACTTCCACGCCTTCGTGGATGGAGTTTACGCCCTGCATGTTGATCCATGTGCGCTCAACATTGCCGTCTACGGGAATTTCCGTCATCTTGGCCATCGTCTTGTCCTTCCATTCTGTGTGGTAGACGTTGACGTTGGCGGTGAAAGCGGCCGTGTGGTAAGAATAACCGAGCTCACCGGAGAAGATTTTCTCGTTCACTGCGTCGGGATTCACCTGATTCGACACCTGCGAAGCGAGGAATACGCCACCGGAGAAGAAGGGTGCGCGCGAAATGTAGCCGATGTTTCCGAAAACGTTGTGCTGTCCGCCCCAAGCGTCGAAGTGGGGGAACTTATAGTTGACACCTCCCTTGACGGTGAAGCCGATTTTGCTCACTTTGTCGCTTTCGGCGTGCGCAGCATCGTAATAAAAACGGTCTTTGCGCCATTGTGTTGTGTTATTCAAGGAGCCTGCTACAAACGCGGTGAGGTTGTTGAAGTCATACTCGGCTTGTCCGAACACACCCGACTGGGCAACGAAACCATCGTAGTCGCGCTGCACAACGTCGCCCACGGAGAGTTTCTTATTGATGAAGGCGTTGGTGCCCGCACCGGCGAAGTTTTCGGCCTTCACGTTCTTGCGATAGCGGTCAATGTAGTAAGCGCCGTCGTAAAGGTCGGTGATTTCGTTGGTGTGCGTGCCGACATAGTAACGCAAGTCCACACCTCCGTAGAGATTAAAGCGGTCATTGATCTCTTTGGTGTAGGTAGACACGAGCCCCACCCACTTGTGGAGGTTTTTGCTCATGCTCATTACCATTTTCGAGCCGCTTTCGCTCGCAGCGTTCATCTCCTGGATTTTGCCGTAGGCGAAAGTGCCGTCAGCATTGCGGAACTGAGTGGTGAGAATGCCGTTGTTCGAGCCGTACCATGCGGAGCTGTACTCCTGCGTGCCCTGTCCGCTCTCACCGCCACCGAAGCCGAGCGAGAGATAAGCCACGGTGTTCAACGACGAGGTGCGGTCGATCTGCCAGAGGTGCTGGAGTTGGAGCTGGGGCTTGTGGTAAACATTCTGTTGCGAGTGGCGCACCTGTCCGTAACGGTCGTAACCGAAGGTGGCGTTGTAGCGATATTGTTCGCCGGGACGCATATATTTACCCACTTCTTGCCAACCTTGCACGGTGAGTCCGTCGTAGTTGGAACGCTTGTTGTGCACTTGCGGTGCGCCGAAGGCGGTGAAGGTGAGCAAATGGTTCTTGCTCAATTCCTTAGAAACCGACAAGAAGTAATTCCACGCACGGAAATCGGTGCCTTGGATATAGCCGTCGCCCCAAGTTTTGCCGCCCATAACGGTCAAAGCCCAGCCGTCGGCGGTGCGACCCGTGGAGAGAGAGAAAGCGAGTTTGTTGTATCCGTCATTACCCAAGCCGTAGGAGAAAGCACCTCCCTTGCGGGCGTCGGTAGTCTTGGTGACGATGTTGATCGATCCGCCGACTGAGGGCGTCGACACCTTGGCTGCGCCCAAACCGCGCTGGGTTTGGATGCTCGAAGCCACATCGGTGAGGCCGGCCCAGTTGGACCAGTACACACCACCCCACTCCATGTCGTTCATCGAGACACCGTTGACGAGCACGGCCACGTTTTCGCTCTTGAAGCCGCGCATGTTCACTTTCGTGTCGCCATAGCCGCCGCCTTCGCGCATAATATATACGCCGGGCGTGGTTTCGAGCACCTTGGGCAGGTCGGCTGTGCCGACGCGTTCCTCAATGGCGATGGCGCCGAGGGTGGTTAACGCCACAGGTGTCTTGCGTGCCACGGCACGGGTGGTCACCACGGCATCCTTCAGCGCGATGGATGCGCTGGCCATGGGGATAAATCCGAAATCATATTCGCCGGCGTGATTCGAAGTCAATGTGGTGCTTTCGAAACCCACGCTGGAAAACTGCAAATTGCACTTCGTTTTGGGCGATTTGATGACAAACTTACCATCGTTGTCCGTGAACACCTTGGTGGGGGTGCCTTGGAGCGATACGGTCACGCCGACGAGGGGATCGTTGGTGGCTGCATCGATCACGGTTCCTTTGAGCACGCACTGCGCTTGTGCCACACTGCTGCCGGCAACGCTGACCACAAAGGCCGAGGCTGCGAGCAAAAGTTCTTTTCTCATGGGGGGAATGTTTGTTTGGACGTTGTGTAAAAGATTACGACTGCAAAGTTAGTGAATAGTAACAACGAAACGCGGCGTTTCTGCATTTATTTTCGCCTGCGATGCGAATAATCGGCGAGATGGCTAAAATTCTTGCCTTTCTCATCTGTTTTTTTTACGTTTTCTCCCCAGCTGCTCGCTGCATTTCGCTCGGCATTTCACGCGGTTGTCACGGCTTTTTTGCACGACTCGGGTGGGGAAATAAAAAACGACGGCCATCCTCCCCTTCTAAACACCGCACGCCAACTCGCGCCGTTGCCGAACTTCGCCCTTCGTGACGAAGCGAAACGCGCAAGGACTTGCCGAAGGAAAGGGAACTGCACGACAAAGCGATGAGAAGACTCCCCCACAACGCACTCCCGACGCGCGGAAAAATCGCCGATGGGGCAAGCAAACGACACAATGTGAAGCAGAAAAACCAAGAAAAGGAGAAAATGGACAAAAAAATGGGAATGAACCGTCTCACGACGAAACATTCCCTCACAGAACTTATATAGAGATGAAAAAACTATCTCGGAATTTAGTTGTCAATGTCATCACTTCCACTACAATGGTCGGTGCTGTTTCATTGACACCGCAAAAATACGGACAAAAGTCGAATCGACCAAATGTATATCCTATTTTTTTCATACCAATCGCGAACGACCTTACCACTTTTTAAGCAGTTAAATCGCTTTATCCATCGAAGATTTGAAAATTCTATACCATTTATTAACTACAGCAAGATTGTATTTTATCTCATCTTGCGGGAGTGAAAATGCACAACAAACTACTTATCAGAAAATTAGCAACGTAAGGTTTAAAAATGCACCGTATTAAAAAAGTAAAGTGTGCTTCGCCCGGCCAAGAGCAGAAAAAAAATTGCTTGCCCACCCTCACATTTCCGAACAAACGTCCACAAAAGAGGCGATTCAATGCAAATATGTCACATTTTCAAGCCGATCGCTTGCCCTAAGCCAAGCATCGTTCACCGACCGCCCACTGTATTTATACTTGGAGGGAGCTATTTTATGCGCATATTCAGAAGAGCGCTCATTTTCTCCACACCTTTCGCACAAAACTTCTCTACTTTTGGCCAAAACGTCTCTGCTTTTGGAGAAAAGTGCCCCACTTTTTCAGCCCCGTTGCGTGCCGCGCTCGCGACAAAGCACAAAAAAAAGGACTGCACCCCAATTCATTGTACAGTCCTTTGTCTTTCAATCCAAACATGAAGCAGCGTTTCCGCTTACTTCGCGTGGCACGCGTTTACTTGGTTGCCCCAGTAGCCGCGTCAAAAGCCTTGTTCACAGCTTTTTGTGCGCCGTTGGCAGCAGCGTTGGCCTTGTTCACGGCCGCTTTCGCGTCGCTTTCCACGACTTTGGCGCCACGTTGGGCAGCAGCTTTGGCTTTCTTGCTCCAAGCCTTTGCCTTGTTTCCTGCAGCTTTTGCACCGTTTTCAACGGCTTTCTCGCCACGTTGGGCAGCGGCTTTGGCGTTGTCCTCGGCAGCTTTTGCGTCGTTGGCTACGGCCTTTGCGCCGTTTTCAACGGCTTTCGCGCCACGTTGTGCAGCGGCTTTGGCGTTGTCCTCGGCAGCTTTGGCGTCGTTAGCTACGGCCTTTGCGCCGTTTTCCACAGCCGCCTTGGCACTGTTTTCTGCAGCCTTCGCGTCGGCAGCAGCGGCTTTGGCGTCTTGTTGTGCGGCCGCTTTGGCTTTTGCAGCGCCGCTGCAAGCAGCTTTCTTGCCTTCTTCGCAAGCCTTCTTGCACTTGGCGGCTTGTTCTGCGGCGGCATTGGCAGCCTTTTGCCCCTCGGCGCAGGATTTCTGTGCGCCCTTTTTGCAGCAAGATTTCACTTCTTTCTTGGCTGCATCGGTATTCACCTTCACCACTTGCGCGGAAGCTGCGGTACCTACGGAGAGAACGGCGGCGAAAGCCAAACCGCGGAGCAGGGAGTTGAGATAGAGTTTCATTGTTCTGTTGTGTTAGTGGTAATTTCTATTCGTATAGGAGTGAGCTTTGTCAAGACTCACGGCGTAATCTTTTACAGACGTCACGTTTCCCTCGCCTGTTCTTGCAAATGTAACACGTAAGCGCGGCGAAAACAAATCAAAACGTCAGAATGTGGGAATAAATAACATTCGGTGGCAAAATATCGCGCGCGAACTTATCATGCCGAGAACTACAGTTCCTCACGCGCGAAATCGATGGCGCGGTTGATGTAGTCGATAAAGGGGCGCACCGCCGTGAAGGATTCGAGCAGGCGATCGGCGAAATCAGGGGCGGTCACCTCGGCCGTGGTGGGCGTGTAGGCCAAACAGAAGTTGCGCAGGCGAATGTATTCGCTCCACGGGGCGTCTTTGTCGAAGCCCTTGGGGTTGCGCTTGAGGGCGTTCTCGCGCAGGAGAGTGAAACGCGCACCGGCGGCCTTTTGCACGAGTCGATCGAAATCGCCGTCGCCGTAGACGATGTCTTCGCGCAGCACTTGCAGCGCCTTCGGCTCGATGCAATAGTGCCCGGGCGCCACAACATGCTGCGTTTCCCAGTGGAAGGAGCCGAAATCAGCGCGGTTGTCTTCGGCACCGATCTGAAAATAATAGCCGGCATAGCCCGATTTCTTTCCGCCGCGGCAGATGAAGGCTCCCATGTGGGTTTTGTAAGGCGTTTTGTCGTGCGAAAAACGCGTGTCGCGGTAGATGCGATAGGTCATGTCGCGAGCGGTGAGTCCGGCGAGGGTGGGATCGTCGGCGGCCATGCGCTGTGCCAAGGCTTCGACCCACGTGCCGAACTGCGCCTGCGCGGCTTTGCACTCGTCCTTGTGTGCGGTGAACCACTCGCGGTTGTTGTTGGCGGCCAGTTGGCGCAGAAAATCGATGATGGTTTGCATGAGCGGAGGAGGAGTTTAGAGTTGGCGAAGCAGTTCGGCGCAGGCGTCTTCGCAAAGTTCGATGACATATTCGAACGCGTCGGACTCTCCGTAATAAGGATCGGGAATGGAGTGCTGATCGGGGTGCTCAGTGAGAAAATCAGAGAGGAGCACAACTTTGCTCATCAGCGCTTCGTCGGGACAAAGCGCGCGCAGGCGGCGGAGATTGTCGGCGTCCATGGCCACGACGCGGTCGAAGGTTTCGAAATCTTCGGCCTTCATGGGGCGCGAACGGTGGGAGAGATGATAACCATGCGCGGCGGCGTGCTTGCGCATGCGCACATCAGCGAGCTCGCCCTCGTGGTAGTCGATCATACCGGCCGAGTCGATGAGCGGAAAGTCGGCCGTGCGGCCGGCACGCTCGACGTGCTGACGAAAAATTTCCTCGGCAATGGGCGAACGACAGATGTTGCCGAGACAAATAAAGAGAATGTTCATGAGTGAATGCGTTGTTTAGGTCTACAAAGATAGAGATTTCGAACCAAACCGGCGGGGAAGTTCGCGATTTTCATCGAACACGACGCTTTTATTGAGTACAGTGGCACGAAAAAAGCCGCCCACGAGGAGCGGCTTTTGAACGTGTGTTGAAAAGTGCGCGAACACCCGGCAGTGGGGGCGAACTTCACCGAAATTATTGTGCGATGTGCTTGCCGTTGCGGCTCACCACGAGGTGGCCGGCCGCGGGTTGCTGCACGCGACGACCTTGCAAATCATAGAGTTCGGCGGCCGATGCTTCGCGGTGCAAAGAGGGCGAGGTCACTGCCGTGGGGTCTTTGAACTTACCGGTCTTGGCGGCTTCGCGCAGCGCCTGAATGAGCGCCTTGTCGGGCGTGATGGCGTAGTTGTCGCTGAGCGTCCAGAAATTTCCGGCCTCACCTGCACGCGAACGCTGTGTGAGGGCAGCACCGTCTACCTTGGTCGGGTCGGCACAGAGGTCGGCCGACGCTACCGAACGCGAGGTTTGGTTCACGGCACTGAAGACGAACTGCCCACCGCTCATGCGGATGTTGACGAACACGGGTGTGTCGCTCATCGTGCTGGCGGAGTTGCTGCCCTGCGCTGCGGGATTGAGGAACTGATGCGTGCCGGCGTTGAACACCAAGTACTGATTGGTGCGGCCGTGATCCACACCGACGATGATCCACGAGGCATTGGCTTGCGCCAAATCGGGAGCAGTCTTGTAGAGTTCGAGCACGTTCTTTCCGTCAATGGGGGCGGCGCCGCGCAAAGTGGGGAAGTTTTCGCCGGCTTCGGCCGTCAAGGTGCCGTAACCACTTTGGTTCGTGATGACATAGGCACGCTCAGCATTGAGATCGGACAGTGAAGTCACGGGACCGTACTTGAGCACGCGGGCGTTGTTCGCCAAGTTGCGAAGGGCTTCTTCGAGTTCAGCCCCGGTTGCGGTGGCCAAATGGTCGCGCACGCCGCCGAGGTATTTCTCCACATCGGCCGTGGCATAGTAATTGAACTGGCCGGCGTTGGCAAAATGTTTCTCGACCAAGGTGCGCAAAGCGGCGGCATCCTTCACTTGGAAGTTGACTTCCGAAAGCGCCATGAAGTGTTTTCCTCCTTCGGAGAAACCTTTGGTGAAATTCAAGCGGAGGAACTGACCGGCGGGCAGGGTCAGGGGACTGTCGAGGGTCAAGACTTGCGTGGTGGACTTGGGCAAAGTGTAAGTTCCGACCGTCGTCCACGGACCGCTCGTGCGCGTGGCGGTTTGCACCTGCACGGTGCTGGCGAGATACTGGTTGGCATCGCTGTGACCGGCGTCGGTGGTCAAAGTGATGCGTTCAACGGTAGTTTCGCCGTTGTGCGAGAAGGTGATGTAGTGCGGGTAGTTGGTCTTCGATCCGCTCATCCATTCGGTGTGCCAGAAGCTACCGTTGTCGCCGTCGAGGACGAGTTTCGCCAAACCGTTCTTGCCGTTGTTCTCTCCGCGCGCCTCTTGTGAACTGAAGGCAGCCACCTTCCATTCCGACTGGGGAATTTCTGCGTAGGTGTCGCGGAGTGCAGTGCGCATGCGCTCTACATCCTGTGCTTGGATGGCGGGAAGCACGTCGCGCTTCACCAAATTGGCGAGCACGCTGTCTGCAGGCAGGTAGTCGGGGTCCTTTTGGTAGGCAAGGTTCACCCATCCGTTGTGATCCTTGGGCTCGATGTAGCCGCCGGACTGCATGAGGATGGCGGGTTCACCTTCGAATTCCACCGCGGTTTGGTAGCGGTCGTTGCGCGCTCCCTTATTATTTCCGCCGTCGGTGTGCCCGAACCAGAACTTATTGCGGTTGTACCACTCGCCGCCCTGCATCGAGCGCGTGAAGGCGCGACGATAGTAGGCCAGGTGGGGCATAATGCCTTGGCTGGTGCCTCCGCGCGTGAATTCTTCGAGGAAGGCATTGAAGCCGCTGCCGAAATACAGCACCTGACCGGCCATGCGCTGCGAGGAAATGTAATGCCATTTCTCATCGACGCCACGGATGTTGAACCAGGCGGAGATAATGGTGTTTTGGAAGCGCGAACCGTCTTTGAGAATGATCTCTTCGGGTCGCACGTTAAGGAGGAAGCGCGCCCACTTGCCGGGTTTCCAATAGTCGCCGTTCATGAGCACGTGCACACCGGTGCCTTCTCCGCCGAAACGCTCGGCCACGGTGTTACGACGCGTGCTGTCGATGGCCATCACCCCGCTGCGCTTGAAGTCGGCGAGCGCCTTGTCTTTATCGGTGTCGCCGTTGTCCCAAGTTGAAAAAATGATGGTGCGGTTTTCTTCTCCGCTGTTCAGTCGACCGTTATTCTGAATACCGATGTAGCCGTTCTTGAATCCGAAGGCTTCGACGTAAGTGCCGAGATAATCAGCATCGGCCGGGATGAGCACTTCGTCATAAATCCAGTCGAAGGCATCTCCGCTGGGCAAATTGCTGTTGGAGCTTTCGAAGCCATTGAGATGAAGGGAGGGAATGCTGCGCCAATCCGCCAAATAGACGGCGTTCGCGCCCGTCACATCGGTAGACTTGATGGTGAAGGCGGACATTTCGGTGTTCGTCACGCCGTCGCGCAACAAAAGACGGTACCAAGCCGTTTCGGGGGCGCGGAAACTGAAGCTACGCGCTGACTGTCCGGTGGTCACGTCCTCACCGGTGTTCATGTTCCGCACGTCGATCTTGCCGGTGTTGCCGGAAGTAATGGTATAATTTCCCTTCGGAAAACGCACTACCCAACAGGGGGTGTAGCCTTTCGAGGGATAAAATTGCGAATAGGAGTAGTTCCCGACGGATTTTCCGTTTTTGTCGAGAATGTACCCGCCTGCCGTGCCTTGGTTTTGAACGCCGATCGTCCATTGTTGTTGTGCGAAGGCTGAGATCGCAGCGAACGCAAGGCCGCAGGCGAGGAGGATTTTCTTGTGCATAATCTTGACTTTTTCTTGATTTGAAAGCGTGTCAAGGGTCGAAATAGGGTATAAATAACCGGTGACAGCTGCGAAAGTAGGGAGAAATGTCGAATTATGCAAGACGCACACGACATTTATCCCCCATAAGTGTGCGATGATAACGCAAATTCGCACGCCGATTCGCCCGACCTGCATTCAATGGAACGTGCGGGTATTGAGCGAAGATGAAATCAACACACGATTTCTCGCCACTCATTCCCTTTCCCTATCCTTCACCACCGTCCAAACGCAACAAAGCCCCGAGTCTCTTTCGAGTCTCGAGGCTTGTTGTAAAATGGCGGCGACCTACTCTCCCGCGGGTGTGCAGTACCATCGGCGCGGTCGGGCTTAACTTCTCTGTTCGGAATGGGAAGAGGTGGAACCCCGTCGCTATAACCACCGGAAATATCTCTTGAACACGCGCTGTGTATAGTTGAATCACAACTCCCTCTGTAGTAAATCTTACTCTCGTTTCGGAGAGTGATTGCAAAAGTAAGCGACAGCTTTAAGTATGATCTGCTATTGGAAGGAAAGTTTCGGGCGATTAGTAGTGCTCGGCTTTGACGTCGCCGTCTTTACACCTGCACCCTATCAACGTTGTCGTCTACAACGACCCTAATAAGGAAATCTAATCTTGTGGCCGGCTTCGCACTTAGATGCTTTCAGCGCTTATCCGATCCCGACTTAGCTACCCGGCGGTGCGGCTGGCGCCACAACCGGTAAACCAGAGGTCAGTCCAACACGGTCCTCTCGTACTAGTGTCAGAGCCACGCAAATTTCCTGCGCCCACGATAGATAGAGACCGAACTGTCTCACGACGTTCTGAACCCAGCTCGCGTGCCACTTTAATGGGCGAACAGCCCAACCCTTGGGACCTTCTCCAGCCCCAGGATGTGACGAGCCGACATCGAGGTGCCAAACCGCTCCGTCGATATGAGCTCTTGGGAGCGATCAGCCTGTTATCCCCGGAGTACCTTTTATCCTTTGAGCGATGGCCCTTCCATACGGAACCACCGGATCACTATGCTCTAGTTTCCTACCTGTGCGACTTGTTAGTCTCCCAGTCAAGCACCCTTGTGCCATTACACTCTACGACCGGTTACCAATCGGTCTGAGGGTACCTTTAGAAGCCTCCGTTACACTTTTGGAGGCGACCACCCCAGTCAAACTACCCACCATGCAATGTCCTCGCGTCCGCGAGTTAGAACCCAAATAACAAAAGGGCCGTATTTCAACGGCGACTCCACGAATACTGGCGTACCCGCTTCATAGTCTCCGGCCTATCCTACACATTTGTTACCCAAATCCAATGCAAAGCTATAGTAAAGGTTCACGGGGTCTTTTCGTCCCGTTGCGGGTAATCGGCATCTTCACCGATACTACAATTTCACCGAGCTCGCGGTTGAGACAGTACCCAGATCGTTACACCATTCGTGCAGGTCGGAACTTACCCGACAAGGAATTTCGC